>ERZ1023187.91-NODE-91-length-32724-cov-45.870366_pt1 | contig 32724 bp, 31 predicted proteins | sample MGYA00380438_ERZ1023187 | MGnify/ENA primary metagenome ERZ1023187 (study PRJEB33173, sample SAMEA4830291) | metagenome | study: EMG produced TPA metagenomics assembly of the PRJEB25223 data set... | reverse complement strand
ACAAGTCGCCAGTAGAAATGTTAAAACTGGCTAACTTCAACTTGAAATTTGGCTTTTTTTGATAAACTCTCAATTTTATCAGATGATTTACGAATATATTGTTGAGGACTAAATAATCTTTGAGCCTTTCTTGATAGGCTAGTTTCGATTTAGTGATTGCTTGCTACACGATTTAGTGACGTTTATTTGGTTAATACATTTAGAAGATGAGAGAGGCAAATGACAAAGGTAACATTTTATTCAAAAGTAGGAATTTCGGCAGAAGAACACGATGCTTTTGTAACACAACATGAGCAAGTCAATTTGCTACAGAGTAGTAATTGGGCTAAGGTTAAAGACCAATGGGAAAACGAACGGATTGGTATCTACAAAGGAAATCAGCAGGTTGCTTCTTTATCTCTGTTAATTAAACCATTACCTCTTGGGATGACTATTATTTATATCCCTAGAGGACCAGTCATGGACTATGAGGATTATGATTTGGTAACCTTTACGATGAACACACTCAAAGATTACGGTAAATTGAAAAAAGCTTTATTTATTAAATGTGATCCTGCGATACTTTTAAAACAATATTCGCTAGGTCAAGAAGGAGAGGAAAAATCAACTGCTTTGACAGCTATTGAGAATCTAAAGAAGGCAGGTGCTCATTGGACAGGTTTGACGACAGCTATTGCAGATAGCATCCAACCCCGGTTTCAAGCTAATGTTTATCCTGAGAAGGACCATCACCTCACCTTTCCAAAACACACTAGACGTCTGATGAAAGATGCTATGCAGCGTGGGGTAAGAACTTATCGTGCCACGCCATCAGAGATTGAACAGTTTTCAGCAGTTGTTTCATTAACAGAAAAACGAAAAAATATTTCCCTGCGTAATAAAGCTTATTTTAAAAAGTTAATGGCAATCTATGGCGATAGAGCTTACTTGCATTTGGCCAAAGTCAACATTTCACAGCAATTGACATACTATCAGCAACAATTAGCAGTTGTTAACGAGGAGATTGAACTTACTCAACCACATCAAAAGAAACGACTCAAGAAATTAGAAGAACAGAAAAGTTCTTTGGAACGTTACATTGTTGACTTTGAAACTTTTGAGACAAGATCCCCTGAAGATGTTGTTATAGCAGGGATTCTTTCCATTTCTCATGGAAATGTCATGGAGATGCTTTATGCCGGAATGAATGAGGCGTTTAAAAAATGCTATCCGCAATACCTTCTCTATCCTAAAGTCTTTCAAGATGCTTATCAAGATGGGATTATTGGGGCGAATATGGGAGGTGTAGAAGGAACTCTTGACGATGGATTAACAAGGTTCAAGTCTCATTTCTCTCCTGTTATCGAAGAATTTATAGGAGAGTTTACACTTCCTGTGAGTTCACTGTATGGCCTTGCTAATATGCTTTACATCTTCCGGAAACGGTTAAAACATAAGCATTAAAAAAGAGCTCGTCAAAGTATGTACGGACCCCAAAAAGTTGGACAATAAATCTAACAATTGGGGGTCCGTACAAGTAAGCGAGTTCTTTTCATCTCTATGGTTACAGAGATTTATTAACATTAGGGTACTGTTCTAAATGCTCTTTAAAAGAAAATTTTAGAATAAAAGGAGCAATCATTGTTGTTAAGATAACAACCACAACTAAAGTAGAATAAGTTTGATGAGTAATCAATTTCTCTGCGAGACCTATTTGGATAATAATCAGCGCCATTTCCCTGCGACTAACCATCCCAGCTCCAATAGAAAGTGATTCCTGACGAGAAAAAGCAAAACCTCTTCCAACGAGATAGGAAGGCAGTAATTTGGTAACAATAGCTAATAAGGTTAATGCTAGAACTAATCCTAAATGAGAGAAGACACCATTTAATTGGAGGGGTAGCGCAATAGAGGCAAAAAAGATGGGAATAAAGATGCTGTAAGCAATTACTAATATGTTGTGTTCTACAATATCCGCTTTGGATGTTTGCCCAACAGCTAGACCGGCAAAAAATGCCTCAATAACAGAACTCATGCCGACTGACCAAGCAAGGAGAGACCAGGTTAAACAAATCAGTAATGCAAGGAAGGTTTCTCTCTCAAAATAGGGGATATGTTGGCTCCAATCATATAATTTGGGAACCAATAGTTTGACAGAAAAAACCAAGAAAACTAAAAAGAGGATTTGTAAACCAACTTGCATCACTAAATGGCTTGATGCTCCTGCAGATGACATAAAGAAACTTAGCAGTAGCACAGCAAGCACATCATCAGCTACCGCAGCTCCTAGAATAACTGCCCCAATTTTCGTTCGTACCTTTTGGTACTCTTGCAGTACTTCCACAGTAATCGATACACTTGTTGCTGCAAAAACGAGCCCATAAAAAACAGCTGTATTAATAGGAAAGCCAAGGGTAATTCCAACATAGTAGAAAGTTACCATAGGGATAACAACACCCGATATAGCAACTACTAGACTAGGTTTGAAGTATTTTCTTAATAGTTCTAAATTAGCTTCTAGTCCAGCTAGAAACATCAGTAAAATAACCCCTATTTCAGCTAGGAAGTGCATAACGTGCCCCTCATGGACTAAATTGAGTAAAGATGGACCGATTAAAATACCGACACATAACTGGCCAACAACAGCAGGAATAGCTAGGCGATTTGCTAACAGAGTAGCCATCAGACTAGCAATAAGAATAATCGTTATTTCTAATAAGGTTTGCATATGAACTCCAATAATATTTCTGAAATCATCATTATATTATAACATTTTTCAGCTAAAAAGGTTAAGTTTTGACTAAAAATACCTTTTAAGTTGTTTTATAATAGACATAAAAACAAATAATGATAATTGACAGATTATTTCAAAACATGAGTATGGTCGTTATCCTTGAAAAGAAAGATTAGCAAACAAAAAACCATCTGTATAAGACAGATGGTTCTCACGCTAGTGAATTATTCCCACTCAATTAAAAATTTCATAGGTTGAGTGCCAGAAAACCTTGATTTATTAAGGGTTGTAATGCCTTTTAAATCTATTTGGCGGGATTTCTGGCGGGGTTATCTTTTTAGGTTTTGATTCCCGTTAAATTGAATTTTTGTTTTTGGAGCCGTATGTATGGATATATTCCCACTCATTATTTCAGCAATAGATTCATCAGCTCCACTCCAAAGGTGTGAGTAATGTTTCAAAGTAATTTCTGGGCTAGAATGACCTAACCTTTTCGATAAAATCAAGACAGATACATTAAATTCGTTTATCAAATAAGAAGCGTTACTATGGCGAAGCCCTTTACCTTGTATTCGCTTTACGCCAGCAAGTTCAGAGTATCGTTTAATAATTCTAGCTAGTGTAGATTTTATCATCGGAAAGCTATCATAGGTAAAGACAAAATCAGTTTCATTACCTAAGCCGATTTCTTTTTGTCTTTCCTTCCAATGCTTTAGAATAGCAATAGTATCATCATCTAGGGAAATAATTCGTTTGCCATCACTTGTTTTAGTGTAGGCGTTTCTTTGCCAGTTTTTCCTTGATTTTAGAATAAGCATATGATGTACACGCATTCGTTTCTTAGCGAAGTCAATATCGTTCCAGAACAGCCCCATGCCTTCGTTGATGCGTATGCCTGTTGTAAAATAAGTCCAGAGCATAACGAAATTCAGATGTTCGTAAAAATCATCAATACAGATTTGAGCAATGACACGCTCAAATTCGACTTTAGTCCAGTAGGGAACGATAGCTTTTCCTTTTGGAATAGCTTTAGCCTTTTTAGAAATATTATTTTCCAAATACCCCATTTCTACAGCATAATCTAGGGATTTTCTAAACATACCAAAGATAAGACTAGCATAGGCTTGAGAATAACCAGAGCCGTTTTCTTCCTTCCTTGATAGTAACCATATTCTATAATTCTGAATATCTTCAATAGTTAAATTACGTAACGTCCTATTTTCAAAGCGTTCTGCAATTTTTTCAAGGTTTTTGATTCTAACAGCATAGGTGCTTTCTTCTACATACGATTTATAATATGGAATATAACAATCTAAAATAAATTGCTTTACGTTCATATTGTAGTTAGCGTAGGCGTGAGCCTTATGATATTCTCGTTTTATTCTAGTAAGCTCTAAATAGGCTTCTCTGGCAGTAGAAAAAGGTTTCCCATTGCTATCTTTTCTGCTTTTCTTACGAATTCGCTTACCGTTGATTTTGTCAATTCCTAGCTCTGTTTCATAGAAATATTTTCCTTTCGTGTCTATAAACACACCACTATAACGTGTTTTTGCCATTTGTCAGTCCTCATCCAGTTCTACACCGATAAGGTTTTCTACATTTTTACGTGGCACTAATCCGAGCCTACAGTTATTGTAGAATGGTATACCTTTATTATACACCAAATCCTGCTTTACCGCTTGAATTATACTAATCGCAGTATGTTTTTTATAACCTAGTTTTATTAAGTCATCTTTACTAATCAGTGGTTTCATACGCTCACTGTTCCTTTCTTATTCGTATTTTTGTACCAGTTGAATTTGAGGTAATTTCTCCATTTTCATCTATTGATAGATTGTAAATAGCAATATCTTCTTTATACTCAAGATTATCTAAATGACCTAAGGAAATACTAGGGGTTAATCCCTCAAAATAGTTTCTTTCTAAATTTTCATAGCTTACTATCGGTTTTATTAAACCACGAGATGAAAAATATTTTGGCTGTTTATATCCACTTGGAATAGCTAGTAAATCTTTTGTGATATATTTTGTAATGTAGTTAGCAACTTTTTTAGAAGAATCGATTTTTGTAACGGTACTAAATCCTAATTGATACGAATCAACATTATAGACTTGCTTGCCATTCTTTTTTATCAATCGACCAGTTTTAGTATTTCTTGCTTTTGTTAATTTTGGACTAAAACCGCCTGTTACTCCATGAAAATGAAGCCGTCCATTCTTGTGTAATTCTGGTATGAAAATGTAACGAAATTTTCCATATTTTTCACGCTGAGCTTTGAGCCAAGTGCGTATTTTCTTTTTTACTATTAAATAATCATGAGAATTGATTTTCGCATCGTCAAAAGTTAATGTCCAAAATAAATCGAAATCATTACATAATAGATAGTGACGGATTCGTCTTTTGATTCGATGAGATTGTTGATATAACTCATCATAGCTTGGCTTTTTGCAAGAAGGAGTACTATCTTTAATACCATTTTCTCCTAATCGTCTAATCTTGGGATTTCTATAATGAATTATTTCAAAAGTATTCGAGCTATATTGAACTATTTTTGTGTTATATACTTCTCTTGTCATTTATCCTCCGCTTATCATGCCTGCATGTCAAGTAGCAGGCTAATACACACATCTAGCGAGCTCTGGCTTGCTTGGGCAAGCCAGCTCACTAGATAGTTAATTCATTCTATCTGCTTTCTTGGAATAGTTTGAAAGTCTCTTATTTTATCTTTGAAATCTCTTGAATTCAAATCAAAATATGGAGTCTCAAAATATTTTATTCCGTTTGTTTTCGGAGTTAGAATATATCCTTTTCCAACTCCTCCTCTGTACTCAACCAAAAGGTCTTTTTTCTCTTTGCCCATGATACTATAAAAAGTTTCCTCGGATATACTAGCGTCGCTTGCAAGTATTATTCTAGTTTGACATTGTTCGGTGATTGCCCTAGGTAAATCAGAGGCGAGGAGTTTTTGGCTTGCTAGAATAAGCAATCCTCTTCCAGAAGCTCTTGATTTTAAGGCGAGTATTTTTAATAATCTAACCATTTCCTTTTGTTGAGCTGGAGTTCCAGATTCTAATGCTGCCAGTACCTCATCAAATATAAGATAATGGGCTGGTAGAGAGAAATCTTTATATGTAGTTGAAAAATCAACTGAAGAAAAGAAGAAGTAGCGTTTATATATATCTTCCATTTCAAATACCATTTGTTCTAGAAGTAGAACAATCTCTTCTGCATTGCGTGCGACAGGAATACCTAGATTTTCAAAAGTAGCACCTAAAGAGGTTTGTTTTGCATCAATTAAACTTACAGAGTGCCCTTGTTTGATTAATAAGCCAGCTAGTGTGGCTAAGTAAAGTGATTTTCCAGCTCCACTAGGGGCTATTATAATCTGATGACTAGCCTCGCTAGCTATATCGAAGAAAATATTGTCATAAAGTTTTATTGGATTGTGATTTACACAGTAATCATCGTCAGTAATCTCAAACAATTCACTTACGGAATATCTTATTGGATTTTCGCCGTATTTAAGGACAACAATATTACTATCTATAGTGGATTCCAAAAAATTCCATTCTTCGTGGGTAGCCTGGATAAGAAATTCGGTCAACCTTCTAGATATTTCTTTTACTTGCTGAATACTAGGTATAGTCCCAGACGGATTGAGCTTAATTACAATCCTGTCAGCTTCTTTATAAAATTTCCATTCAACTGTTTTTATCTGGGTTTTATTAGAAGGGAGTTGTATTAAATCTAGTCGTTCTGTTGCAAGCTCAAGAATGCTTAAAAATCTGTATTTCCAGATAGGAGAATAAACTGAAAATAAGAGTCTCATACCAATATGACCGATAAAAAGAGCGACAAGAGCAGAAGATACAATAATACCTATCTCGTAAACAACGTTTAATATAGGCAACATTGATGAAAGAAAGGTAATAAGAAGAGATAGTAGGAGAACCTTAAATAGTTTCTTGAGAATAGCAGATTGCTTTTCTTTACGAACTTCTATGGTTTCTGATATAGATAAATAAGTAGGGGAATCCTCACGAAAATCATATCTACTAAAATTTCGTTTTATTTTATTTAGTATCATGATTTACCGCCCAATAACTTTACTTCTGAAATTATGAGTTTGAATTCTCTGTAAGCACCGCTATTCCGACCATCAGACACCCATTTCAATGCTAATAGTGCTTCATCTAAGTCGATGGTTTTAGCTATAATAGCTTCGTTATTGAGTTTCTTTAAAGATGCTTCATCGTTTTGTACTTCAATCGTAAAGGGTTTTATAGTGCTTAAATCTCCTCCTACTTCTTGAATAGCTTTTACAATTTCTGGCTGGAGAGCAGATAAAACTTTTTTACTTATGGTTCCATCAATGACTTCATTTTTTTCATTACGCTTAGGAATATCTCTGCATTCAATAACAAAAGCAGTAGTAGGAATATGTTCGACATTAGAAGTTCCAATAAGTAGATTTTTTAAGCTAGGTGAGCTGAAACTCACATTTTCAATATTTATAGACATACCTATACCTCAGTTGTTTTTATTGTGTGCACACTTGATAAATTTATCAAGAAGTTCATGACCTCCCTGACAACCTTATTTTCGCATTTTTGATAAATAGAGGTGTGGGGATAAAATTTTTATGACAATAAAAAAATCCCCACGCAAAGTGAGGAAAAATATGCTACATAGTCTGAAATATAAATCAATTATTATAATGAAGTAAATTTACTAACATTAAATCTTTTAATATTGGTACTAAAATATACTTAGCTAAGTAATCTAATTTGTCAGGAAGTTTTGTAAAACTAAGATAAGGCGTTTTAAGTTTACTATTTAGAGTTACATCTTTTTCTTCTACAAGTTTAAATATAGTACCTTGTTTGTCTAGACTTTCTAAGTCTAAAATATCATATTTATTATATGTAAAATCAATAAATTTATCTTTTAGTTCATTATATTTGGAACTCTCATGTGGAAAATTATTAACAAAAAATTCTTTGATGGAGGTCTTATCTGTTAATGAAAAATCAAGTAAATATTTGGTATATTCTGGTATCTCTTGCATATCAAGTATCATTGAGATAAAGAAATCTTCTAAATAATCATCTATATTATCACCCCAAAGTAATTCGTTTTCATCATGAAAATAATGCTCTTGTTTGACTAGAAAATTTATCACACCGGGAGTTATCAAATATTCTGCACGTAATTTGTCTAGACTAGAATAACTTAAAATATTTCCTATTAGTTTCTCATCATTTGGATAAAAAGATATATTAGATTGGTAGCCATAATCTTCATACACTTTTTGAATTCGTTCTGAACAGTTTTTAAAAATTATATGACACGAGTTTTTAAATTTTGTTATTGGCATAAGAATATTATTCCTCCCCTTCATCTGGAATATAAGTAATTACATCAGATACGTTACAGCCTAAAATAAAACACAAAGTATCTAATGTAGCTGTAGTTATTGGTTTTCCTTTTTTCATTCTATGTAGCGTATTGCTTGATAAGCCGTGGTGAAAAATTAACTCATATTCAGTCTTACCTTGTTTAAATAAAGTTTCGTAAAAAGGTTTATATGAAATCATCTGTTATCTCATTTCCGTATATTGATAATTTCATTCTACATCTGTCAATTTATTGACTATACTCAACAAATTGACTATAATTAAGTACGGAGAATAAGATAGGAGATATTACAATGAAACTCGAAGATTTTCAGACATATCCATTCAAAAGTCTGCAAGAATATATTTCAGACAAAGACAGAGCAGTAAAATTTAGTTTTTTACTACAGGGAGATGAACCCGACCGCTCTGAATTGACCAAATTAATATATAGTGAGATTTTTGAATGGTATAAGGAGAATGAACATAGCGGAGACACACTTATAACATATCGTACAGCTATTTTTAGAAAGTATTATGGAAAATCATATCGCAACTTATCTAGAGATAAACAAAATGAAATTCTTGATATCATAAAATCATATACTCATTGTGATGAAGATTTTCCTTTCGAATTTGAACTTGAGTATAAAGAAAAAACTGTTTATCAGATTTGTAATAATTATCAAATAGGAAACTTTGGAATTTTTCCAAAAGGAAGAATCAATCCAAAAAGAGCTCAGTCTCCATACAATGATTATTTTGACCTTACTTTATCGGTCATCTGGGAGTTATATGATGGTACATTGACTCCGGATGACGAGTTTAAAAAAGCCATTTTAGATGAAAAAGAATATTTTAACCAATTTGAAGACTTTGAAACGTTTTTATCTGAAAATTTTTTAACAGTATTCTTTGATGATGAGGGATACTTAATTCGTTTATCTGAAATTGACAGTTTTGAAGAATATGTAAGAATGAGCAACCAAATCATTTATACAAGGGGAATTGCTATCCTTAACTATCTTCAGTCAAGGTATACTAACAATAATAACTTATCAGTACAACAATTTAATGACGAGCCACAATTATCATCAAAACCTACTTCTGAAGAATTAGCCTATGAAGCACTTGAAATTGCTGAAGAAGAGGTAGATAAAATTTTTAAACTAGACGAACATTTTAATCAAAAAAATTCTAATTTAAGTCAGTTGAAATTAGAATTTACAAAGAAAAAAATATATGGTGGTTTTGTTATTTTATTGTTTATCATCTTTTTAATTTTTAGTAATTCAGAAGTCCTTTTTTTCGCTTGGATTTTATCTATAATACTATATTTAAGTGATAAAGTTAGAATTTTTAAAGAGAAAATTAAGTATAATAAATTAATTAGAGAGAATCAAAAAGAGCATACAGAGGAAAAGAAGAAATTATTATCTACTTTGAGGAAAGAATATTTTTCTATTCCAACAGAATTTAGGAAGCATAATCATATTTCGAGAATAAGATACTATTTAAATGCTAATATTGCTTCAAATTTAGAACAAGCAATTCATTATTATTCAAATGAGTATAATACAAAAATGATGGAAGAACAGATTTATAATTTACATCATTCAAATAAAATTTTACAAGATAGAGTTACGGAGCTTGAATTAGAAAAAGAGAGAAGAGAGTTGGATAGATATTAATAAAAAGGAGAAAACTATAATGGCAAAATTTAATTTCCAAACAATTCAAGTTTATAGTGAATTAAGTAAGTTTGAGATAGAAGAAATACTATATAATGCCACCAAAAGGCTGAATGGTAGTATTGAGAGGCAAAATTCTAAAGAAATCTCATATTTTGGTCAAGGAAATTTTTTAGACTATATTAAACATCCAGGTTTAAGTAGATATACATGTTGGCAAGTTCTAATGACTATAACAGATTTAGATAATGGACGAAAAGTTGAATTAATAGCTGTAGGAGAATCGCCTTTTAGTTACTTGCTAAATAATTTTCTTTCAATAATTACTTTTGATACCTTATTTCAAGGTCACCGTAATCTGAATTTTGGAATATCAAAGGAAAAGGCTAAACATTTTTCTAGTCTTTTGTAAAAATTTTAGATAAAAAACTCTTTACTTCAAATTAAGAGTTTTTTTATTTTAGTTTATAAGAATATAATAGGGTATTTAATTTGTCTTCGGAAATAATGGTATAATATTTGTAATAAAAGTAAGTGAGCAGAATAGATGTATATTTTTGAAACAACTGAACAGAATAATGCTAAGGCGAACGATTTTGAAACAAAGTCATTACTATATTTAATGAGTTTTAAATCTGATAGTACTGATATAGATTCATTCTTTGTCGATTGTTTTAATGATATCACTGGAGTCAGCAATGATTTATTAAAACTTTGGGATGTTCAATCCAAAAATGTTGCCTCACTGACACCAAGAACTATTGGGAGACATTTGATAACATTATTTCAAAATTTTATATCACCACTTGAGTTTTATGAATATATTTTATTTATCCCGAAGTTAAAAGAAAATTATCTAAATGATATTACGTTAACTGAATTTAAAATTGATAATTTTAAAGATATAGTTAAAATAAGAGAAGGGCTAGTAGCAGAATTTAAACGTAGGAAAAATTTGGAATCGCTAGATTCAAAATACTCCTCACAAATTTCTGAATTTTTAAATCAGATATATTTTGTTACAGGAGATAGTTCGAAAGCTATTTACATTAAAAACATAATTCAGTTTAAAAGTAATATCAGAGATGATACTTTCTTTGAATCTATTTTTGATGAAGTTAGAAGTAAACAAACGGAATTAAAAAATATTTCCATACATAATATTTCTATTAATAATGTTGCAGACGCTTTGAATCTAAAAAAACATCTTACTAGGAAACAATTAGAAACTTTAGTCGTTAATAGAATAATTGGAGTTGAATTGTTCAAACGACGTATTCCCAATGATTTTATTGATGTTATAAAGGACGAATCAAAATCAGAAAGAAAAGATATTGTACAAAATTGTAATACTAATTTATCTCGATTGCTTTTTAACAAAAATAGTAATAAACGATTGTTTTGGGAGCTTCTTGAGCGTATTTTAATTTTAGTAGAAGAAAAAGAAGATATTTACGAAATTTTGGATATAATCAAGCAAAATAAAATTCCTAAAATGATAGATGAAGATTTTACTTTATTGTACTTAATATCAATGGTTAAAGAAGGGATTGAAGAAAATGTTGATTAAAAAAATTGCATTTGGTAACTTAGAAGAAGCCTTTATTGAAGAACGATTAACAGATGGGGTTAATATAATTTATAGTGATGAAAATAATAAAGGAAAAACATTACTATTTCAAGCATTTATGTATTCAATTGGAAATACACCTATTTTCCCTGGAAATTTTAAAAAAGATGATTATTATTTTTATTCAATGATTAATTGTGCAGGAGTCGATTATGAATTCTTACGAAAGAAAAATACATTTTTAGTTAGATATCTTCAAGAATTTCATATCTTTGAAACTCTTTCTGAGTTGAAGTATTTTTTGAAGCAACAAAATATTTTCGATATTCCAGTGATTGAAAAAAACGGTAGGGAAAAAGTAGCCGATTTAGAACTTTTTTATGAGTTGTTTTTCGTTGGACAAGATAGTAGAAATCCTTCAAATATTGTTAATAAAGGATATTCTAATAAAAGTGATTTTTTCAGTATGATAATCGCATTGAAAGGATATTCTAATATTAGTCATAGCAAAGAATTAGATGAAATAAAAGAAGAAATTAAGGTAGTTCAGAACGAAATCAAAGCCAATAAAGAATATCTAAAATTACTCAAAACAGACAAAAATGTTTCTAGATATTTAGATAAATTTACTAGTAATGAAGAATTTGAAAAATTTCAAAGTCGCTCAAAGCAACTAAATGACAAAATTAGCGAAATACAACGAGAACGAAATAGAGAACAAGTTAGACAGGATAAATTAAATCAACTATTAAAGGAGTTAAACTCGCTTAACAGAGAAATAAAAAGTGGGAATGTATATTGTACAGATTGTGGCAGTTCTAACATCAGCTTTAAAAATCGTGATGTTAATTTTGATTTAAGTAACGTAGAAGTAAGAAAACAAGTTTTAAATTCGATTGATTTTCAAATTTTAATGAGTAAAAACGAAATTACTGAGTTGACCGAAGAACTCAATGAAGTTCAAGATGAATTTAAAACACTTTTAAAAGATACTCCAAAGGATTTTAAAAAAAGTTTATTGTATTCTGAGATTATCAATACAGATATAGATTATGATGATAAGTTGTTAGAGCTAAATAAAAAATTACACAGTTTACAATTTGATAAATCAATTTTAGAACAAAGAGGTTTAAACAATAAGGAAGCGATAAAATTAATTAAAGAGGATATCGTTACAAAAATGAATACTCTTTATAAAGAAATTGACCCTAGTGGGAAATTGATTTTTGATGATTTATTTACCAAAAAAGATGCTACTTATTCTGGAAGTGATGGTCAAGTATATTATTTTTGCAGATTAATTTCTCTAAATAACTTATTAAAACATTCGTATCCAATTATTAATGATTCTTTCAGAGAAGGTGAAATCTCTACTGGAAAAGAAGAGTTAATGATTAAACATTTTAAAACATTAAATAAACAAGTCCTTCTTTCTGCTACACTAAAAAATCAAGAATATATTGATAATAAATATGAAAACCTCCCTGATATAAATGCGATTGATTATAGTATAAATAATGATAGTAAAATCCTTGATTCGAAATATATTGATGAATTTATTATTTTACTTAAAAAGTTTAATATTGAACTATAAGCTAAATTACAAAAACTCTCCTAGTGGAAAACTAAGAGAGTTTTTGTAATTATATGCTAATTTTTTTGGCGGGGAAATTGGCGGGGTACCTTATCTAAAAAGATAGAATTTATACCATTCTAGTTTCGAAAAACCTTATAAAATCAGTGTAAAACTTTTATTTTTACTTTCTATATTATTCCCACTCTGTTTTCAACGTAAAGTGTATAAAACAGAATGCGATACTATCAAGGGAGTTAAAACAATATACAGAACAGTAAAACACTATAAATAAAAATAAAAGTGCAATAAAAGTGCAATTTTTGCACCTAATCATACTCTGTTTATATATGAAAACTAGATTCTGAATCCAATATTTGGTTAACGAGAGGCGTTCGAATTTGAACGTCTTTTATATATTACTTTCAAATAAATATGAGGTAGAATACTATCTATTTTCTTTTTAACCCAATTGTTATAATGGAGAGTGTAAAATATTTTGTGTAAATAGAAAAAAGGAAGTCCCTTCTGTAGAATAGAGTTACCACAATACATTCACAGAAGAGAGGACTTCCCTATGAACGATTTTACTACAGAAATTCTAAAGACTCTAGCGAACAAAGGCGATTTGAATGAATTATTCCGTGTCCATTTGGAGAAAGCAGTCAATACGCTTCTCAAAACGGAGTTAACGGCTTTCCTAGATTACGAAAAGTATGATCGCATTGGTTTTAACACGGGTAATTCTCGTAACGGCTCCTATGACCGTACGGTCAAGACCGAGTATGGGGAACTTCATCTCCAGATTCCGCGCGACCGCAATGGTGAGTTCAAGCAACAGACTGTTCCTGCTTATAGACGGACGAATGACACGTTAGAGGAGACCGTCATTCACCTCTTCCGAAAAGGTATTACCATGTCGGAAATCGCAGACTTGATTGAGAAAATGTATGGGCATTACTACACGCCCCAAACCATGTCCAATATAACAAAATCATTTACAGAAGAGGTAACGGCGTTTAAAGGGCGGGAGCTTCATGACCGTTATGCTGCTATTTATATGGACGCAACGTATATTCCGTTAAAGCGGAAAACCGTCGCCAAGGAAGCTATTCATATCGCAGTTGGCATTCGCCCGGACGGATCAAAGGAAGTATTGAGCTATGCGATTGCACCGACTGAATCCATCACGATTTGGGAGGAAATTTTATTGGACCTTCAAGAGCGCGGTTTGAAAAATGTCCTCCTGTTCATCACGGATGGCTTAAAGGGGATGGTAGGAGCGATTAGTCGGTTCTATCCCAAAGCTCGTTTTCAACATTGTTGTGTACACGTTTCCCGTAATATCAGTCACAAAGTGCGTGTCGATGATCGTAAGGAAGTCTGTGATGATTTTAAAATGGTGTATCAAGCCTCATCTAAAGAGGTGGCGTTGGAAGCACGTGGTACTTTTGCGGAAAAAAGGAAAACCAGCTATCCAAAAGTGGTTGAATCGATTCTTTCGAACGATCACTTGCTCACTTTCTATGATTTCCCCTTGGCCATACGCAAGAGTATTTATTCTACGAACTTGATTGAATCCTTTAATAAGCAAATCAAGAAATACAGCCACCGCAAGGAACAGTTCCAAAACGAAGAGTCGATGGAACGTTTCTTAGTCTCGTCTTTTGATACTTACAACCAAAAATTCCTAGGTCGCAGTCATAAAGGCTTTCAACAGGCCGAAGGCGAACTTGAACAAATGCTAAGCCAACTGATTGAGAATTAGAAACAATCTGCAGTAGGGAAGAATCATTTACACAAAATTATTGACGCTCCCTTATAATGAGAACTTTTACTAACATAATTTATGATAAACTTACTATATAATCATATTAATTAAATAGTTAGGAGATCTGCTTATGTTTATATCTACTCTTCAAATTCGAAATTTTAGAAATTATGAATCCGAAATCTTTCGATTCGATAATGAGACAAATACTATTATAGGTGAGAATGATTCAGGGAAAACCAATGCTCTTACTGCATTGAGAATCTTATTAGATGATAGTTATTACTATAGTAGTAAAACACTGAAAGAATCAGATTTTTTTCATGGAATTCAAAATGGGTGGCAAGGGCATTGGATTATTATCTCTGCGACATTTGAAGGAATCAGCGAAGAAGAATTTGACAATGAGATTTGTGCTTCCATTTCTTTAAATTCTGAAAGTCAAACAATCTTAGAAGAATTGATTTCAAATGCAGATAAAGGTGTAGGTAGTATTTCTCTATTTATTAGACCTAACAAAGCTATTAGAAAGCAATTATTTGATATTTCCACTGAATTAGACTCTCATCAATTTAACGAATTTAGAAATTCTATTCGTCTATCCGACTATGAATTTTACTACACATCTAAATCAAATCTAAATTTCTGTATCAATGAAAATTATGATAAATTGGTAGGAAGACTCAATGACAATATAGCTAGTAATCCTGAAGAAGACGATGAAGCTCTTTTGGGCTCAAGAATTGACATGTCAGATATTTTCAAGCATATTTCGGTTGTTTATGTTGACGCTCTTCGAGATGTTCTTAGAGAAATGAAAAACAATCGAAACCCTGTCAAAAGAATCATGGAAACAATTGAATCAAAAATATCATCAGATAATGTTGAGTCATTGAAAACAATTATACAGCAATTAAATGAGACTATTACCAGTGTTCCTGAAATTAGGAAAATTGGCGAAAATATTAATCGGCAACTAAATAGCATAATTGGTTCAGTGTATTCTCCTAATCTTCTTCTTTCCTCAACTATGTCAGATGATATGGGTTCTTTAGCAAAATTTCTTTCAATGAAGCCAGAACAAAATATCGACTTAGACTTACTAGGGTTAGGACATCTAAATATGATTTATTTAGCTTTGAAAATAGTCGAATTTGAAGCGTGTCGTTCAAGAGAACTACTTAATATTATGTTGATTGAAGAACCAGAAGCTCATATTCATCATCATATTCAAAAAACTCTGTTCGAAGGATTAAATCTTCAAAAAAACTATACTCAGATTCTCATGACCACACATTCTGTACATTTAGCTGAAGTGTCTGAAATATCTCGGATGAACGTATTAAAATCGTTTAATGGCAAATCTATCGTTATGAATCCAGCAAATAATCTGAACTCATTTGCTAAAGAAAAGTTAAAAAAGAACAATCTAAATCTAATAAACGCAGTAGAGAGATATTTAGATGTTAAAAGAAATGGATTGCTTTTTTCTAAAGGTGTTATCTTAGTTGAAGGAGATGCTGAAGAAATACTTATTCCTCAAATAGTAAAAAAATTATTTGGTATAAACTTAGACGAACTTGGAATAGGTTTGATTAATGTTGGTAGTACTTCGTTTGAATATATCGCTAGCTTGTTTGACGATGATAGAATACAGAGAAAGTGTGCTATTGTAACTGATTTAGATGAACAGGCAATCCCATCAGAACATCGATTGTATAAAAGCACTGCACAAGAGAAAGGTCAAGCAAGAAAAGAAAAATTATCCTCCCTTTTTAATGAAAACAATTGGGTTAATTGTTTTTATGCTAATACAACATTTGAAATTGAGTTTTTAGATGTGAATAAAGAAAATATTCTAACTTATGTCAGTCCAATTATAGATGACGCATTCAAAGATAAAAAAACAATAACTGCTTATAAAGAAGAAATACAAAGTGAACAATATTTAGAAAGAAATTTAGCGATGTTAAAACTAGCCAATCATGTTGGTAAGGGGTGGTTTGCAATTGAGTTAGGTGAAAAAATTGACTTTTTAATCAAAATTCCTAAGTATATTCTTAATGCTATTGCTTTTGCATGTCAGGAAATAGTAGATCTCTCAATTTATAAAAAAATTCTACTCCATACAATCGACTTGTACGAGGAAACTACAGAATTGTCAGCTTTATCAGCTAGTTTAAAAACAAGTGATACAGCTGATTTGAATATAGCAATAATTTCTTTATTAGAGTACTTTGGTAAAGATGAGGATGTTGTGTATCTAATCAATCAGATAGAAAATTACACAAAAATACTTTATGCTGAGGTTTCAAAATGACAAATATCTTCGAAAAAATCGTAAATGATTTAAATTTAGAACAAAAAGATGTTGTGGAAAGTGAAGATAACCTTTATGTAAATGCATGTCCTGGGAGTGGGAAAACAAGGGTACTTACAAGGAAAATTGCTTACCAAGCAATTAAACACGATGGATCACTAAAAAGAATAATTGCTATCACATACACTAATAGAGCTGCTGAAGAAATTAAGGAACGCCTAAGTTTACTTAGTATAGATGATGATATTAATATTTGGGTGGGGACAATACATCAGTTTTGTCTTGAATTTATTATTTATCCTTTTAAAATGAATCTCTCAAGAGTATCAAAAGGATTTACAATTATTGATGATTATACTCAAAGAGCTTACGTCAGCCAAATTAATAATATGCTGAATTTAAATCTCAAAACGTATGAACTGAACAAAATTGATTTGTCACTTTCTCATGATTTTAAAATTAATGAAGTTCAGTATACTCAAGTTTCTGAAATGTATCACACTATGTTGGAAAAAAATAAAGAAATTGATTTTGATATGATTTTACTAGTAGCGTATAAAATTTTAACTGTAAACAGTAACGTTGCACGTAATATTGCTAGTAATATAAGGGCGATTTATGTGGATGAATTTCAAGATACTAGAGAATTACAATACAATGTAATAGCTAAATTACTTCAAAACAACCCTCAAATTCAGTCAATGTTTGTTGGAGATATTGACCAAGCAATTTATGGATCATTAGATGGTATAGCTAAATCAGTTGAAGAACTAGAAATGCTAACTAGTCACACTTTTCAATCAAAGACGCTACATGGCTGTTACAGGTCTAATCAGAGATTAGTAGACTTCTACTCTAATTTTCAGAGTTGTCCTTACGAGATTGAAAGCAGAGGGAATAATAAAAACGACCGTGGTTTTATAAGTTATGATTGCAAAGTTACTAAGGAGGATTTACCCAACATAATAAAAAATATAATAAAGGAAAAGATTGAAAGCGGCATTCATGAAAAAGATATTTGTGTACTTGCTCCTCAACACTATCCTCTGTTTTCACTGGGTGAGTATTTAAAGAAAGAATTACCGTATTGCAATTTTGATGCTATAAATATATCACCAATTAAGGTAAATAATCATAGTTTATTTTTCAAGTTAGCAATTTTGTACTTTACTGAATCAGGTGAAAAGGTTCGAAGAAGAAAGCTAATTGCAAACGATATTTTAATTATATTAAAAAATGAATTTGGAATAGAAGTTAAAGATTATTTTATTGACTTAGATTTATTACAGCTAATAAACAGTGTGAAAAGAATGTATAGTGGAGACGACAACGGTGTTGATTTATACAAATTTGTTACCAAACATATATTTGTTAATCTTAATATTGACGAGAAAAATTACCCGTCTATTTTTAAGCACTATCTATTTTTTATTAACGAAGTAGAAGATCGGATAAAAAATAATTCATTATCTAGTAGTGTATCTAGTTTTAAGAAGATGTTTAAATCTCGAGATGGTATCACACTTACTACAGCACATAAAGTTAAAGGAAATGAGTATGATACTGTTATCGCTATTAATCTTCTAAACGGGAAAATTCCTCATTGGAATGAAATTTTTAATGTTTCTGATAAAGGAATTAGTTCAGCGAGAAAACTACTATACGTAATTTGTTCAAGAGCAAAAAATAATTTATTTCTTTTCTCAGAGGTGGGTTATTTTACGAGTAAAGGAGACTTGCTTTATCCCACTCAATTATTAGATAAAATAGAATTTGATTATAATATTTAAAATACCTAGGTAGTCGTTGTTTTAAATATAGTAGGAATCGGACGCTCAGTACGGAGCGTCTATTTTTTTACCCAATTTTGAAAGGAAGTGAACTTATGAAAATAAAAAATCAAGAATCAAAAGGTCGCTCTCCCCCCTTTAAAACCATCACACAAATAAGATTCATTCAAACATAAAAACAGAAAGGATAGGTAAAAATATGGAACTTAAATATGTCATTCCCAATATGGAAAAAACATTTGGACAATTAGAATATGCTGGTGAAGGGAACATTGAACAACGTCGAATAAATGGCAGACCAACCATTCTCTCTCGTAGTTACAATTTATACTCAACGATTCAACGAGCAGATGATATTGTTGTCATTCTTCCCTCCGAAGCTGGCGAGAAACATTTTGAATCCGACGAAAAAGTCAAACTCATCAACCCACATATTACCGCAGAAGGTTATAAAATTGGCAATCGAGGATTTACCAATTACATTATGCACGCAGACGATATGGTGAAAGCATAAGAAAGGAAAGGTGAAAAAATATGAGATTAGCAGAAGGTATTGTGATTGAAAAAGACCAGACATTTGGCACATTGAAATTTTCCGCCTTGCGTCGTGAGGTTCGTATCCAGAATGAAGATGGTACGGTTTCCGAAGAAATTAAAGAACGTACCTATGACTTAAAATCAAAAGGACAAGGACGCATGATACAAGTCAGTATCCCCGCTTCTGTTCCTTTGAAAGAATTTGACTACAACGCAGAAGTGGAATTAATCAATCCTGTGGCAGATACTGTAGCGACGGCTACTTTTCGAGGGGCAGACGTTGATTGGTACGTGAAAGCAGACGATCTTGTATTAAAAGGACAGACAAAACCTCATCAGAAATATAAAAAAGAAGCGTCCGAAAGTGAAAAATAGGTGTTGCTTATGACAAACACACCATTGATTTTGAAAGAAATTCCGAAAGATGAAGCCATTTCTTTTATTCGGCAATACCATTATTCAAAGATACTCCCTAGATTGTGTAAATACTTTCTAGGGATTTTTTCAGAAGAAAAATTATTAGGCGTTGTGGAATTAGGCTGGGGTACGCAACCCCTACAAACCATACGCAAACTCTTTCCCGACAGTTCCCTTCAAACCACAGATTATTTAGAAATTGGAAAGATGTGTTTTCTTCCAGAAATGAATCAAACCAATTATTTTGGCAGTCAAGCTCTTTCAGCTCTAATTAAGTGGTTGAAAGAACATACGGACTGTCATTTTTTATATACACTGGCAGATGGAATTGAGGGAAAATGTGGCTATGTCTATCAAGCGTCCAACTTCTTTTACTGCGGGTATTTCAAGACAAGTGTCTATCGTGATAAGCAGTCATGGGAAAAGATACACCCTCGAAGTGCTCGCCTTTTATTAGAGGAAAATGCTCGCTTTGAACAGGTAGAGAAAAAGCATTGGCTTTCCCAGGCATTTTGCGAATACAAAGGGATTGAGAAAATCAATGGACGCATGTTTCGCTATCTCTATCCGTTGACAAAAGAAGCGAAAAAACTGTTAGGACACACTCTCTATCGACGTCATTATTATCCGAAAGAAAAAAATTTACGCTTTGAAAAGCGAATCGCTTATCAGAAATATGAAGCCATTTCTCAACCAACTTTTGATAAACAGGCTCGTATCTACAATACACAATTATTTTGATAGGTGGAAAGGAGGATTTTTATGCCATTGCTTCATGACAGAGGAGAGCGAATCAAAGCCAACGATAAGCACTTGGTCTATCATTTTGTACTAATTTCATTGCTGGTAGTTTTTCTAGTCGTCCTACTCCCTTTTCATTGGAGAGCGTTACAATCGGTGAACTGGCAAGCAGTTCAGTTAGATACATTTTTCTATCAACTTCATACGCCATACTTTTGGAGCAGTATTCTCACTGCTCTTTTTGTATGCGGACTTATCAGCTGGCTTTATTATCACTATCGTATAGATTCTATAAAACAGTTAGAGCACCGTCAAAAGTTAGCTCGTATGATTTTAGAAAATCATTGGTATGAAGCCGAAGAAACTCAATCAGAGGGATTCTTTAAAGATTTACCCAGCAAGAAAACCAAACAACGAATCCGCCATTTTCCTAAAATATATTATCGAATGAAAGATGGACTAATCCATATTCATGTAGAAATCACCTTAGGGAAATATCAAGATCAGCTTTTGCACCTAGAAAACAAACTAGAAACAGGATTGTATTGTGAATTAGTGGAAAAAACGTTGAAAGATTCTTATGTAGAGTATGTCCTACTTTATGATACTATTGGCAATCGAATTGGCATTGAAGACGTGGTAGCTCAAGATGGACGTGTCAAATTGATGGAATCGGTCTATTGGGAGTTCGATTCTCTCCCTCACATGTTAATTGCTGGGGGCACTGGTAGTGGAAAATCCTATTTTATTCTCACATTGATTGAATCTCTCCTGCATACAAATGCAAAGCTTTATATTCTTGACCCTAAAAATGCTGATTTGGCAGACTTAGGGGCGGTCATGAATAATGTCTATTACCGTAAAGAAGATATGTTGGCATGTATCAATCAATTTTACGAAGATATGATTGATCGCAGTGAAACCATGAAACAACACCCTAACTATAAAACAGGAGAAAATTATGCTTATCTTGGTTTGTCTGCCAATTTTCTTATTTTTGATGAATATGTGGCAATGATGGATATGCTAGGTCGTGAAAGTACCACCGTTATTCATAAACTCAAACAAATTGTAATGTTAGGACGACAAGCAGGCTTCTTTTTAATTCTTGCCTGTCAACGTCCAGACGCAAAATATTTTAGTGATGGGATTCGGGACAACTTTAACTTCCGTGTGGCTTTGGGTCGTATGTCTGAAATGGGCTTTGGTATGATGTTCGGAAGCGATACACAAAAACAATTTTTCTTAAAACCCATCAAGGGAAGAGGTTACGTGGATACAGGAAAAAGTGTGATTAGTGAGTTTTATACACCCCTTGTACCAAAAAGGTACGATTTCTTAGGAGAAATAGGAAAAGTCATTCAAAAAAAGCAATCTGAGCCTGTACCGCACGAAGTGAAAGGTACAGGTTCAGACTTGCTTTGATTGGTGTGGCGTTAGCCACGCCAATCCTTTAGCCCCCTCTATCTAACAGGGGGGCACAAATACAACTGAAAACAGGCAATTCTCATCAACCAATGTTGATGGTACAAAGGATTGCGGAAAATATGAAAGGTGTAAACTCAAGGGTCATAGTTTACATCTTTTTTAGATTGGAGGTTTGCGAATGGAAAACGAAAAAATTTGGATTAAGGAATTGAAAGAAAAGCGACTGGCTTATGGCGTTTCTCAAAATAAACTGGCGGTTGCTTCTCATATTACCAGACCTTACCTATCGGATATTGAAACAGGCAAGGCAGTCCCTACTCAACAGGTGAAAGAAGATTTACTGAACGCTTTGGAACGCTTCAATCCCGATAACCCATTGGAGATGTTATTCGACTATGTACGGATTCGATTCCCTACCAATGATGTGGCTCAAATTATCGGTGAGGTTTTACGTTTGAATATGGATTATATGCTACACGAAGACTTTGGCTATTATTCTTATCCCGAACACTATCGTTTCGGTGATATTGTTGTCCTAGTCTCTCATGATGTAAGTAAAGGTGTTTTATTAGAACTGAAAGGAAAAGGCTGTCGGCAATTTGAAAACTTTCTATTGGCTCAACATCGGAGCTGGTATGATTTCTTTCAAGATTGCATGGAACATAAAGGTATTTTCAAACGCTTGGATTTAGCTATCAACGATAAAACAGGGATTTTGAATATTCCAGATTTGGCAAAGAAATGTAAACAGGAAGAATGCATTTCCGTCTTTCGAAGCTTTAAAAATTATCGCAGTGGTGAATTGGTTCACCGTGATGAAAAACCATACATGGGAAACACACTTTATATTGGCTCATTAAAAAGTGAAGTCTATTTCTGTATATATGAGAAAGATTATGAGCAATACGTGAAAAATGATGTTCCCTTAGAAGACGCAGAAGTAAAGAATCGGTTTGAAATTCGGTTAAAAAATGACCGAGCCACCCAAGCCATGAAAGATTTATTGGCACATCAACAGGCGGAAAAAACAGCCTTTGAAATTATCAATCGCTATATCCGCTTTGCAGATAAAGACGACACTAAACGTCGGAGTGATTGGAAAACTAATGAACGTTGGGAATGGTTTATCGGTAAAAATCGTGGAGCATTACGCCTAACCACACAGCCAGAGCCTTATTCTTTTGAACGAACATTGAACTGGTTACATCATCAAGTCGCCCCTACATTAAAAATCGCAAGCATTTTAGATGTTCTCAACGGTACAACCATTATCTCCACCATGATTCAGGAAGCCAAACTGACAGAAAAACATGAGAAATTAATTGAACAACAACATCTAGCCATGGAGGATTTGATTACATGAGCCTTTTAACAAAAGAATTAAAGAAGTTAGGGTTTCAGTGTGGCATTGAGTTTCAAGCGTATATACAAAATACAGGGAAATATACGTCTCTCATTATTGAGGGAAAACGGCAAGCTGGTGATACCATCTATACCTATGATTTTTACAAGGTGAGATTTTATAATAATTATACCAATCGAGTAACCGTCTATGGAGAGCATTTAACCCCTTTTCAATTATTAAGGCGTGTAAAAAGCTATATCTATTATCGAGAAAAATATCTTAAGGAAAGGAGGACAATCACATGAATTTTGGGCAGAATTTGTACAACTGGTTCTTGGATAATGCACAGTCATTGGTATTGTTAGCGATTGTTGTCATTGGACTGTTTTTAGGTTTTAAACGAGAATTTTCAAAACTCATTGGCTTCTTGATTATTGCTCTAATCGCCGTCGGACTTGTGTTCAATGCAGCTGGCGTGAAAGATGTGTTATTAAACTTATTTAACCGAATCATTGGTGCTTAACAGATATTTTTCATGATAAAATAGGAAGTATATATTTTGTTATGAAAGGATTTATGAATATGTTTACAAATGATCAATTTAAATCTCTTTTAATTAAAACATTAGAAAGAAAGAGCTCTTCAAATTATTATGAAGGAGGTAACGAGATTGTTTCTAAAATGAAAATATCAGAGGTAACTTTAGATGAGACTGACGATTTTACTTATTATAAAGGATATAAAAAGGGCTGGAATACGCTTTGCACATATCTTAAAATAAGAGTTCCTTTTGATGATTTAGACTTTTTTGAAAGTCATAAAGATTTGATTACCCAGACAGCAAGCTCCATATATGATAAACAAGGTGATAATGTATTAGTGGATACTATTTTAGTACCACTTCCAGAGAATTACGAAGTAATTAACTTTAGTCAGTTGAAAATTAGTGATGTGGTTTCACAAGCTATTGAAGACGCTGAGTCTTTTATGAGTAATGGTGAATATCAACGTGCCTTTGACAGAGTTCACACTGCTTTTCATGGATATTTAATTGAAATACTAAAAAAATATGAAATTACAGTTCCTAGAGACGAAAATCTATCTAAATTATATAGTAGGATACAACAATTAATTGAAAAAGAAATTCAACCTACTGAACTTGCTGATATAGTGAAGACAACGATAAGGTCATCAAATGGAATGATTAGCTCTCTTAATGAAGCAAGAAATAGGCATTCACTTGCACACCCTAATACAAATATTATTGGAAAGAGAGAAGCAAAACTAATAATAGGTATTTCAAGTACAGTTACAGATTATATTAGCGGATACCTTGATAAGTAGCGTCATTAACTGATTGCTACTTTTTTTATGACTATTTTTATAAAAAGGATGTGATAAGAATTGGAAATGAAAGTCTATGTGGCAAATTTAGGACGGTATAATGAAGGTGAATTAGTCGGAGCATGGTTTACTCCACCAATTGATGAGGAAGAAATGGCAGAAAGAATCGGTTTAAATGAGGACTACGAAGAATATGCAATACATGATTTTGAGCTTCCTTTTGATGTGGACGAATACACGCCGATTAGTGAAATCAACCGTCTATGTGAAGCCATTCAAGAAATCGAAGGTACACCTATTTATAATGAACTCAAAGAAATTCAAGGCATGTGGTTTAGTAGCTTGGAAGAATTACTGGAAAACAAAGAGGATATTCATTGTTATAGTGATTGTGATTCGATGGAAGATGTCGCCCGTTATTACGTGGAAGAAACAGGACAGCTTGGTGAAGTCCCTTCCAATTTACAAAATTATATTGACTACCAATCTTTGGGACGTGATATGGAAATAGAGGGTAATTACCTAGTTACCTCTCATGGGGTATTTGAATATTGTCAGTAAGTTTAACAATCCGTGTTATAATTAAATTAATAAATAGCACGGAGAGGTATAAATTATGGTAAATGTATTTGAAAATCTTAAACTATTAAAACTAGACATGAAAGATAAAGGCTGGGTGATAGATTCCTTTTACTTTCGTTACAAACAGCAAAATTATATTGTACTTGTTAAGCTATTTGAAAAAGAGGAAAAAGTTCCAGAATATGCTCTGTTAAAACTAGAATTTTTAAAGGAAAACGATTTTTCAGATATGCTAGCTGTCTATGCTAATTCGGTAAAATTATATACAGACACGAAAACAATAAGAGAATATTTTGGTATCGAATACAGTAGTAACTTGGGAGATGTTTTATTTCAATTTAGCCAAACTCTTGCTCGATTTATTCCGACAGAAGTTAGTGAGAAGAAAAATGAAGACCAAAAAGAAGCCATGTGTTTCTCATTAAGTCAAAGTGATTCAGAAGATCCCAGAAAAAAATATTGTTTTTCAGTTAGAAGAAATCCTTTAAAGGGAAATGGTGAGCTGGGAAAACGAAGTCCTTTTAATGACAATAAAACGAGATTGTATAGACCCAGCTTATATGAACGATTAGGGTCAGATACCAATTTAAGTTTCAGATATTCAATGAATCCAGATGATGAAGAAACTGATGAAGGTATTATTGCAAAATGGACAAAAAATAAAATTGAATAGTTAAAGCATTGAAAGAGCAATCACCTATTTTGATTGTTCTTTTTCTATTTTTACGGAAAGGACGTGAAGACATGAAAAAAATAAGAAGTTACACCAGTATTTGGTCAGTAGAAAAAGTGATTTATGCGATTAATGATTTACAACTCCCTTTCCCAATTACCTTTACGCAAATGACATGGTTTATCGTTTCTTTGTTTGTCGTCATACTCTTTGGCAGTTTACCACCACTTTCTCTGATTGACGGAGCACTACTCAAATACTTAGGGATTCCCATTGTTCTCACTGGGTTCATGTGCCAAAAGACCTTTGACGGAAAGAAACCCTATGGATTTCTAAAGTCTATCATTACCTATGCTCTACGCCCTAAAGTAACCTACGCTGGCAAACAAATACGATTAAAAAAAGAAACAATGAATGAATCGATTACGATTGTAAGGAGTGAACAACTAGATGGCATATCCGATTAAATATATGGAAGATAATCTCGTATTTAATCATGATGGCGAAGTATTCGCTTATTATGAATTAATTCCCTATAATTACAGTTTTTTAAGTTCCGATGAAAAAATTCAAGTTCATGATAATTTCTGTCAATTGATTGCCCAAAATCGTGATGGCAAGATTCATGCTCTGCAACTAGCAACCGAATCAAGTATTCGAGCCACACAGGAACAATCGAAAAAAGAAATCACTGGACGATTAAAAGAGATAGCTTACGAAAAAATAGATGAACAGACCGAAGCGTTAATTTCTATGATTGGTGACAATCAAGTAGACTATCGCTTTTTTATTGGTTTTAAACTCTACCTCAATGAACAGGAAGTATCCGTAAAAAATGTTGGGAAAGAAATTCAAAAAGCATTTGCGGAATTCTTTCATGGTGTGAATCACAAATTAATGGGCGATTTTGTTTCTATGCCTATGGCGGAAATCGAACGCTTTTCTAAGATGGAACAGTTGTTAGAAAGTAAATTATCCAGACGCTTTCAGATTCGTAAATTGGAGAAAGATGATTTTGGTTATATTATTGAACATCTTTACGGGCAAACAGGTGTCCCTTTTGATGACTACGACTACCATTTACCGAAAAGATACGAAGATAAAAAAGTGTTGGTAAAGAAATACGATATTCTCAAACCCACTCGCTGTTTAATCGAAGAAAATCAACGCTATTTACGGATTGAACAGGAAGATACCACTACTTATGTGGCGTATTTTACAATTAATAGTATTGTTGGTGAATTGGATTTCCCTAATAGTGAAATTTTTTATTACCAGCAACAGCAGTTTACTTTCCCCGTTGATACCAGTATGAATGTTGAAATTGTCGCCAATAAAAAAGCCTTATCTACCGTTCGCAATAAAAAGAAAGAACTGAAAGATTTAGATAGCCACGCATGGGAAAGCGACAACGAAACCAGTACTAATGTGGTGGACGCTTTAGAATCTGTCGATGAATTAGAAAGTAATTTAGACCAAACCAAAGAATCTATGTACAAACTAAGCTATGTGGTACGAGTATCGGCAAAGAATTTGGACGAGCTGAAACAACGTTGTGATGAAGTAAAAGATTTTTATGATGATCTGTCTATCAAATTAGTACGACCTTTTGGCGATATGCTAGGCTTGCATAATGAATTTATTCCCTCAAGCAAGCGATATATCAATGACTATATTCAATATGTCACGTCGGATTTTTTGGCTGGTCTTGGTTTCGGTGCTACACAAATGATTGGTGAAAATTCTGGTATTTACGTCGGTTACAATCTCGATACAGGCAGAAATATTTATCTCCAACCTAGCCTTGCAAGTCAAGGAATTAAAGGCTCTGTAACAAATGCATTAGCGTCCGCTTTTATTGGTTCATTAGGTGGCGGAAAATCATTCTCTAACAATATGCTGGTCTATTATTCAGTACTCTTTGGCGGACAGGCAACCATTGTTGACCCAAAAGCTGAACGTGGTGAATGGAAAGAAACCTTACCTGATATTGCCCATGAAATCAATATTGTTAATCTCACGAGTGAGAACGACAATAAAGGGTTACTTGACCCTTATGTGATTTTAAAACTCCCGAAAGATTCAGAAAGCCTTGCCATTGATATTCTCACGTTCTTAACAGGTATTTCCAGCCGAGATAGCGAGAAGTTTCCTGTCCTGCGTAAAGCTATTCGGAGTGTAACTCAAAGCAAACAACGAGGGTTGTTATTGGTGATTGATGAATTGCGAAAAGAAGATACGCCCATCAGCAATAGTATTGCTGACCATATCGAAAGCTTTGTCGATTATGATTTTGCCCATCTGTTATTCAGTGATGGCAGTGTCACCCAATCCATTAGCTTGGAAAAACAACTCAATATTATTCAAGTGGCAGATTTGGTCTTACCCGATTCCAATAGCTCTTTTGAAGAATACACTACCATGGAATTATTAAGTGTGGCAATGCTGATTGTCATTAGTACCTTTGCTTTAGACTTTATCCACTCTGACCGTTCCATTTTTAAAATTGTTGACCTTGATGAGGCTTGGAGTTTTTTACAAGTGGCACAAGGAAAAGCTCTATCTATGCGATTGGTTCGAGCAGGACGTGCCATGAATGCAGGGGTCTATTTCGTTACTCAAAACGCGGACGATTTACTAGATGAAAAGATGAAGAATAATATTGGCTTGAAATTTGCCTTTCGTTCCACTGACCTAGTGGAAATCAAAAAGACCTTAGAATTTTTTGGTGTGGACAAGGAAGATGAAAACAATCAGAAACGCTTACGTGAATTAGAAAATGGACAATGTTTAGTTTCAGACATCTATGGTCGTGTAGGGGTTATGCAGTTTCACCCGATTTTTGAAGAGTTGCTTCATGCCTTTGATACCAGACCGCCTGTGCGAAATGAGGTGGAAGAATGACACAAAAACAAAAGAAATTTCTTCACTATAGTTGGATAACGCTCCTTTGTGTGGGCGTTATTTTACTTTTATTAGGCACGCTGGGCAATGCAGTACAAGCGACAGGCTTAGTTGATGAAACCATTGATACAAGCAATGAATACTCCAAGTATGGTTTGAATCAATATCAGCTTGATTATTATGTGGACAATAGCTGGGGCTGGCTTCCATGGAATTGGAGTGATGGCATAGGACAATCGGTGATGTATGGATTGTATGCCATTACTAATTTTATTTGGACAATTTCTCTTTATCTATCGAACGCCACAGGTTATTTGGTGAAAGAAGCCTATGCCTTAGATTTCATTAGTCAAACATCCCAAGCAATTGGCGAAAACATGCAGACGATTGCAGGCATTACACCGAATGGCTTTTCCAGTTCAGGGTTTTATGTCGGTTTCCTCCTTCTTTTTATTCTCATTGTTGGAATCTATGTTGCCTATACAGGATTGGTTAAGCGAGAAACGACGAAAGTGATACGAGCTGTTTTAAACTTTGTCGTGGTGTTTATTCTATCGGCTTCCTTTATTGCGTATGCACCCGATTATATTGCGAAAATCAATGATTTTTCCAAAGATGTCAGTACCGCCAGTCTGAATATTGGGACAAAAATTGTTCTTCCTAACACGGATAGTCAAGGGAAAGACAGTGTGGACATGATACGTGACAGCTTATTCTCTGTTCAAGTAAAGCAACCATGGCTATTGCTTCAATATGGCTCCACTGATGTAGAAGCGTTAGGGGAAGAACGTGTGGAAAGTTTATTGTCTACCAGTCCAGATACAAACAATGGTGAAGATAGAGAAAATGTAGTGATTGAAGAAATTGAAGATCATGACAATACCTATTTAACCCTACCGAAGACGATTTCCAGATTAGGAACAGTCTTCTTTTTGTTTGTATTCAATATTGGTATCTCGATTTTTGTTTTCCTTCTAACAGGAATCATGATTTTTTCGCAAGTGCTATTTATTATTTTCGCTATGTTTTTGCCAATCAGTTTCCTATTAAGTATGTTGCCGAGTTTTGATGGCATGGGCAGGCATGCCATTACCAAGTTATTTAATGTGATTATGACAAGGGCTGGTATTACCTTGATTATTACCGTTGCCTTTAGTATTTCCACTATGCTTTATTCGCTGTCAGCAAGTTCTCCCTTTTTCATGATTATGTTTTTACAAATTGTGACCTTTGCAGGGATTTATTTTAAACTGGGCGATTTAATGAGCCTATTCTCTTTACAAAGCAACGACTCTCAAAACATGGGCAGACAAGTGTTTCGCAGACCTCGTCAAATGATGAATCGACAAACCAGAAGATTTCAACGCAGTATGAGTAAGATTTTTCGTGGAAAAGCAGGGTCAACGAAGCAAAAGACAATGACAACAAAGCAGAATCAAACCAATAAAGCTAACCATACTCGTCAAAATGAACGGACTACACCAAAGAAAGAAACAGCACTTTCCAATGTGAAAAAGCAACAAGGCGGTATCGGGCAACGATTAGGTGAAAAGACAGCCCATGTATTGGACACGAAAAATCGTCTAGTCAATAAAAGAAAGCAGGCAAAACAACAGATACAGGCGACACCAACCCATGTCAAATATGCCCTTCATCAAGGAAAAGAGAATGTCACTCATAATGTAACAGACTTTAAACAATCTATGGCAGATACCAAAGCTCAACGCAAACAACAGCGTATGAACCAGCAGGAGCAAAAACGAAAGAACATTGCTCAAAAGCGTTTGGAGCTGGATAAAGCAAAAGAAAAAAGACGAAAAGAAAACCCATCATCTCCTGTTCAGAATAACCAGCAGCATGTTCGCAAGCGTCAGCAAACCGTCACGCCTGTTTTGTCACAAAACACTAAACGTGAAAATCATCAGCGACCATTGAAAAAAGAGCAAAAACAAAAGACACCACCGAAGCAATTCAATCAGAGGAAGCTAAATAAAAGAACGGATAAGCGAGGACAACAAACATGAAGCTAAAAATAACAGTGATTTGTAGTGTGGTCTTCTCTCTCTTCTTTTTTCTCTTATTATTCCTAGTCATTTTCTTTGCAGATGATACGGACAGTGGCGAAAACAACAAGGATTCTTCTATTCCACAAGGCGGTGTGACCGTTTCACCAGAAGTGTTGGCACACCGTCCGTTGATTGAAAAATATGGTAAGGAATATGGGATTGAAGACTATGTTTCTTATATCTTAGCCATTATGCAAGTGGAATCGGGCGGTACAGCAGAAGATGTTATGCAAAGTTCCGAATCTTTGGGTTTACCGCCCAACAGTTTGAGTACCGAAGAGTCCATCAAACAAGGGGTTAAATATTTCAGTGAATTATTAACCAGTGCAGAACAACAAGGAGTGGATATAGATTCTGTTATCCAATCTTATAATTATGGCGGTGGCTTTTTAAATTATGTGAGGAGTCATGGGAAAAAATATACCTATGAATTAGCCGAACAGTTTTCTAAAGAGAAGTCGGGTGGTCAAAAAGCAGACTATCCCAATCCCATAGCCATACCTGTGAATGGTGGTTGGCGATATAACTATGGAAATCAGTTTTATGTTCAGTTGGTTTCACAATACCTAACCGACACTTCCCCAACAGAATTTGATGATGAAACCGTGCAAGTCATTATGGACGAAGCCTTGAAATACGAAGGGTTTCCCTATGTCTTTGGAGGGGCGTCGCCTACCACCTCTTTTGATTGTAGTGGCTTAATACAATGGGTGTATGACAAAGCTGGCATTTCTCTCCCTCGTGTCGCCCAAGATCAGTATGACGCTACGCAAGAAATCTCTATGGAAGAAGCCCAAGCAGGCGACCCAATCGGTTATGGCGACTTAAGCAGTCGTTATTGGCAAGACCATCTGATTGGGGCTAGACGTGTTATTCATAACTAAGAAAGGAATGAATCAAATGATTATAAAAATCGAGCGAAAAGAAAAGAAGGAGAAACCAAAGAAATCTAAAAAACCGAGCAAGCAAAGAAAAGTTCCGATGATTAAAGTTGGCACGCATAAGAAATTAACCTTTGTTTTATGGGTTTTATTGATTGGTAGTGTCGGATTTGGAATCTATAAAAATTTTACTGCCATTGACACTCATACTGTCCGTGAAACAGAAATCATTAAACAGCAGATTGTCGATACCAACCAAGTAGAAAGTTTTGTGAAATCCTTTGCGAAAGACTACTTTTCGTGGCAACAATCCCAAGAAGCCATTGATAAACGAAATGAGAAATTGACCCATTATTTGACGGAAGAATTGCAGGTATTAAATGAAGAAATGATTCGTAAGGATATTCCTACTAGTTCTAGTGTGAACGATATACAGGTGTGGCAGGTTTCTCAAGTGAATGAGAACACCTTTGAGGTACTGTTTTCTGTTGAACAAGTTATTACCGAAGACAAAGACAAGGAAACTATATCGTCTAGCTTTCATGTGGTTGTCCATATAGATGAATCAGATAATATGGTTATTATCAAAAATCCGACAATGAGTAAGAAACCTCAAAAATCGGACTACCAACCCAAACAGCTAGAAAGTGACCATACAGTAGATACAGAAACGATGGACGAAATCACTAGCTTTTTAGAAACGTTCTTCCAGCTCTATCCTACCGCCACAGAAAAAGAATTGACTTACTATGTAAGTAATCATGTGTTACCTATGATTAACAAGGAATATGTTTTCGAGGAATTGGTGAATCCTATCTTTACCAGAAAAGATAACCAAGTAATCGTGAATGTCGCTGTGAAATATTTAGATCAAGAAACAAAGGCAACCCAAATCTCGCAATTTGAGTTGATATTAGAAAAACAAGATAATTGGAAGATTGTAAAATAACAAATATTGGTACATGATTACAGATACTTTGT
>ERZ1023187.80-NODE-80-length-36224-cov-55.487406_pt1 | contig 36224 bp, 30 predicted proteins | sample MGYA00380438_ERZ1023187 | MGnify/ENA primary metagenome ERZ1023187 (study PRJEB33173, sample SAMEA4830291) | metagenome | study: EMG produced TPA metagenomics assembly of the PRJEB25223 data set... | reverse complement strand
CCTCTGGAACTCTAGTTATCTATGAACTGGTTGCACTTGACTTGACAACTTGCGAAAAAGATTACCTTTCTAGTGAAAAGCAATCTGCTGGTATTTCTTAAATTGTCTCGATAAAATCAGCCATCTAGCAGAATTGTCTAAAACAGTAGCTACCCAAACTCCCATCAACCCCATTTGACAGACAACTCCAAGAAGATAACCAAGAACAATACGAATCAACCACATTCCTATAGTGGTTGCGTAAAAAGGAAGTTGAGGTCTTCCAATCCCCTGCCAAGCAGCCGTGTAAACTAAAGTCCCCGCTGTTGCAGGAGCTCCTAATAGTGAAAAAAGAAGGACAATCATGGCCGAGTCACGAGCATGAGGATTTTGAGTGAACATATTCAATAAGAGGGGACCGAGCAAATAGGTTAGAATTCCCATGGTGAACATCATCAGAGTTGATAAAAGAAACGATTCTCTAATCGTACATCTAATATCTGCTCCTTTTCCACTTCCTAATTGACCAGCGACTAGAATGACCGTAGCCGTTGACATAGCAAGCCCAGGCATGTAATTAAACTGAGTTAGTGCTTCTCCAATTGCATTTCCTGCTAAAACGGTTGTTCCAAAGTGTACAATAATAATCGTAATCAGAACATCTCCTGCCCTCATCATCAAACGTTCACCGGCAGTAGGTAAGGAGAGATTAAAGATTGTTTTATCTATAGGTCTCGTCAATCGTCTCACAACGCTTTTTATAGGAACAAAGCGACAAAGCAAAAGTACACCTACTAAACGAGATAGAACAGTTGCCCAGGCAACCCCCGCAAGCCCGAAGCCCCAAACGTAGATGGATAAAGCAGAGAAAACAGCATTCAGCAGATTTATTAAAAAACTAACTTGCATAGGGATACGAGGCTTTCCTTGAGCACGAACAATAGCTCCTAAAATTGTCAAAAGCCCTAAACTCACAATCATACCGCCAACAATCGCTAAATACTGGCTTCCAATTAGGGTGAGGCTATCATCAGCTCCTAACACTTTTAAAATCTGTCGGCGACCAAGGACTGAGAAAAGCCCAAGAAGGATAGATACCCCTAAGGTTAGTCGGAGGGCATCAGCGATATCATTTAACTGTTTGTTTTGATTGTGTTCTCCAATACTTCGAGCAATCAAGCTAGATATAGCAGCTCCTAGAGCAATATAAAGAGCTTGATAAATAGTAATAATATTATTGGCTATGGAAACACCTGAAACTGCCACTAAGCCAATTTGAGCGACAAGGTAGTTATCAACCATCCCCATTACCATTTGTAAAATATTTTCTGCCATTGAAGGCAAAGCCAAAGAAAGCAATTTTCTTCTATTATATGTCATTTATCATTTCCAAACTAAAGGAGCCTTGTCGGCTCCGTTTTACAGACCAAGATAATTTTCAACAGCTGTCTGCATATCTGCCGTTTTCACAAGCAGACGGTGCCGAACCCTTGCGTTTTGCAATCCTATCACAGCTTTTGGTTGTACCACGTGAGAAAGCTGCTTAAGTTGACTCACTGCTTCAAAGTCATCGGCGACCGGTTCTCCAGTAATTGCTTCTACTACAACACCCGGAAATTTATAAGGACTGGCTGTTGAGGCAATGAGTGTCGGTGTGTCATCCCCTGTCTCGTGACGATAATTTTGATAAACTGCCGAAGCAACTGCGGTATGAGGATCCATAACATAATCGTCTAACTCAAATACTCGTTTAATTTCAGCCGCTGTTTCTGCTTCTGTGGCAAAACCAGCAACAAACTGAGAAAAAATAGCCTCATCACTATCTTGTAATTCGTAGGATCCATTTCTTGTTAGAGCATCCATTAAACATTTGGTTTTTTCAGCATTATCCCCTACTAAATGGAAAACAAGACGTTCTAAATTAGATGATACCAAAATATCCATAGAAGGACTTGTTGTGATTTTGAAGGGCCGTTTTTTATCATAGATACCACTGGTAAAGAAATCCGTTAAGACCCTGTTCTCATTAGAAGCACAAATAAATGTTGCTACAGGTAGACCAATTTTCTTGGCATAATAAGCAGCTAAAATATTCCCAAAATTACCAGTAGGAACCGTAATATTAATGTTTTGACCTGCTTCAATCTGACCAGCTTTAACCAATTGAGCATAAGCATAAATATAATAAACCACTTGTGGAATAAGACGACCAATATTCATGGAGTTTGCAGATGAGAGTTGCATCCCGCGAGCTGCTAATTTCTGAGCCAAGTCAGGGTCATTAAACATACGTTTCACATCTGTTTGAGCATCATCAAAATTCCCCTCAATGGCAACAACGTGAGTATTTTCTCCAACTTGAGTTGTCATTTGTAATTCTTGAATCTTACTAACACCTGCGTGAGGATAAAAAACAATAATTTCTGTTCCAGGAACATCTGCAAAACCTGCCATAGCAGCTTTACCTGTATCTCCAGAAGTAGCTGTTAAAATCACAATTTTCTGTTCCACGCCTTGCTTTTTAGCTGCAGTGGTCAAAAGATAAGGCAAAATAGACAGAGCCATATCTTTGAAAGCAATCGTTGTTCCGTGAAACAATTCCAAGTGATGAGAGTCTGTTAGAGAAACTACTGGTGCAATAAGAGAGGTGTCAAATTTATCACCATAAGCTGAGCTGATACAGTACTCAATTTCATCTTCAGTAAAATCATCAAAAAAAGCGGATAGCACTAGCTTGGCAATGGCTTGATAACTTTTATCTTTAAGCTTGTTAAATGACAATGCTAACTTAGGAAAACTAACAGGTGTAAATAATCCTCCATCTGCAGCTAAACCTTGCAAAATAGCTTGACTTGCCGTCACTTTATTCTCTTGATCTCGTGTTGATTGGTACATCATCGGCATCGCTCTACCCTACCTATCTTTATTTTTTCCATTATATAATATATTCTCAATTTTTAAAACTTCTAAAAAATAAAAAAGCATTCTCAAGTAGAGAGAAGCTCTCTTACTCAAGAATGCTACTGCATGGTACAATTTAAGAATTACTCCAGCAAACGAAGCCATTGCTAGATAATACTTCATATTTTAGTCTCTTAGCGAGTAAAATCCAAAACTTTGCGTCCTTGAATCAAGCCACGTTCCATTTCATCAAAGACATCTGGAGCAGTATCAACTGGAACTTTTTCGACAACCGGAACAACCAGACCTTCTGCACCAAAGGCAAAGGCTTCTTCCAAGTCTTTACGTGTCCCTACAAGTGATCCGACCACTTTGATACCATCTAAAACAGTTTTTACGATAGACAGTTCCATGTATTCTGATGGAAGACCTACAGCTACAACAGTTCCTCCTGCACGGACGCTATCAATCGCTTGGTTAAAGGCAACTTTGGAAACAGCTGTTACAACGACACCATGGGCTCCACCTGTTTTTTCCTGAATATAACCTGGAACATCTTCAATTTCTTTACCATTAACCACAATATCAGCGCCGACTTCTTTAGCCAACTCTAGTTTATCATTGTTGATATCGACTGCGACAACATGAGCATTAAAGACTTTCTTAGCGTATTGAACAGCTAGGTTTCCAAGACCCCCAGCACCAAAAATAACAATCCATTGACCTGGAGCAGCACCCGCTTCTTTGATAGCTTTATAAGTAGTGACACCCGCACATGTGATTGATGAAGCTTGGGCAGGATCAAGTCCTTCAGGGACTTTTACAGCGTAATCAGCTGTTACGACAGCATATTCGCTCATTCCTCCATCAACGCTGTAACCTGCATTTTTAACAGAACGGCAGAGAGTTTCACGACCAGTCGTACAATATTCACAATGGCCACACCCCTCAAAGAACCAAGCAATAGAGACACGATCACCAACTTGTAATGAGGTTACACCTTCACCAATTTCTTCGACGATACCAATGCCTTCATGGCCTAGAATACGCCCAGGAACTTGTCCAAAATCGCCATGCGCAACGTGCAAATCTGTATGGCAAACACCACAGTATTCGACTTTAACAAGTGCTTCTCCGTGCCCAATTGATGGCATTTCATGATCAACAACTTCAACACCTGTACTAGCTTCATTAACAACTACGGCTTTCATATAAGTCCTCCATATTTTAATGTTTAATTGTTACTTCTGTAACCGTTTACAATTAAAATTGTATATCTTTTCACAATTATTGTCAACTCATTTTCGAAAGTTTTCTGAAAATTAAGTTAACTAGTTAAGTTGTTGAAACCTCTCTTTGATTATTATAAGCAAAATCCTTTCTTCCTTTTAGAGGGGATTTTGGGTATGTTGTATTCAACTCAATACACGAAATACACGAAAAAAACGACCTCTTATGGTTCTAGTCATAAGAGGTCGTTGCATCACAACACTTTAAAAGAGATTATTTACGGCGTCCTGGGCGCTCTGCGTAACCATAGTAAGCATCTTCAATGATTTCTTGCATATGGTCAACCATTGGTAAGCGTGGGTTAGCAGGCGAACATTGGTCTTCATAAGCAAGGTAAGCCAAGGCACGTGAATGTTCTTTCCACTCGTTCTCATCAATTCCTTGATCTTTGAAGTTCATCTTAATGCCAACACGGCAACCAAGGTCATAAACAGCTTTCGCATAAGACTCAACGGCTTCTTCTGGTGTTGAAGCTGGAAGTCCTAACAATTTCGCAATGTCTTGGTATTTTTCATCCGCACGGTAGTAATTGTACTTAGGCCATGTTGCAGTCTTAGCTGGACGTGTACCGTTGTAACGGATAACGTATGGAAGCAAGATTGCATTGGTACGACCATGAACAGTGTGGAATTGTGCACCAATCTTATGTGCCATTGAGTGAGAAATACCTAGAAAAGCATTGGCAAATGCCATACCTGCCATTGTTGAAGCATTATGCATTTTTTCACGTGACTCAAAGTCAGCTTCTTTAACAGATTTTTCAAGAGTTTCAAAGACAATCTTAATTGCTTGAAGCGCCAAACCATCTGTAAAGTCGTTAGCCATTTGAGATACATAAGCTTCTGTGGCGTGTGTCAAAACGTCCATACCAGTATCTGCAGCAATAAAGCCTGGAACTGTCAATACCAAAGCTGGGTCAACAATTGCCACAGTTGGTGTCAATGAGTAGTCAGCAATTGGGTACTTACGGTTGTTAACCTTGTCTGAAATAACAGCAAATGGTGTTACCTCTGAACCTGTACCAGATGTAGTTGGAATGGCAATGAATTTTGTTTTCTTACCAAGTTCTGGGAATTTGAAAGCACGTTTACGAATATCCATGAATTTTTGGACAAGGTCATGGAAATCAACTTCTGGTTGCTCGTAGAATAACCACATTACTTTGGCAGCATCCATTGGAGAACCACCCCCAAGGGCAATAATGGTATCTGGTTTGAAGGTACGCATTAATTCAGTACCTTTCATAACTGTTGTAATATCTGGATCTGGTTCAACATCTGCAAAGATTTGGTAAACCACTTTATTACGACGAAGGTCCAATTGTTCAATGATACGATCCAAGAAACCAAGTTCAACCATGGCATGGTCAGTAACAATCATCACGCGTTCAACGTCACGGCATTTTTGAAGGTATTGAATTGAATCACGTTCGAAGTATGTTTTTGAAGGGACTTTAAACCATTGCATATTATTTCTACGTCTTCCTACTTTTTTGATGTTCAAGAGATTAACAGCACTAACGTTATCACCAACTGAGTTGCGGCCATAAGAACCACATCCTAAGGTCAATGATGGTAAGAAAGCATTGTAAACATCACCGATACCACCAAATGTAGAAGGTGAATTCCAGATGACACGGATAGCACGAATTCTAGTACCAAATTCTTTTGCCAACTCTGCATCTGCTGTATGAATGGCAGCTGAGTGACCAAGTCCATTAAATTCAACCATTTGACGAGCTTTTTCAACACCGTCTTCACGTGATTCAGATTTCAAGACAGCAATGACTGGAGATAATTTTTCACGTGTTAAAGGTTCATTTTCTGAAACTTCTTTACATTCTGCAGCAAGAATATTGGTTCCTTCTGGAACAGTAAATCCAGCTTGTTCTGCAATCCAAGTAGCTGCTTTCCCAACAATGTTTGGATTCAATTTAGCGCCAGCACAGTTTTTACTGTTAGCTTTTGCACCAAAACAGAATTCTTCAAGAAGGGCTTTTTCTTTTTTATTTACAAAATAAGTATGGTAAGATTTGAACTCTGCAACAAAATCGTCATAGATTTCTTTGTCCACGATAACAGCTTGTTCAGATGCACAGACCATACCGTTGTCAAATGATTTTGACATAACAATATCATGAGCTGCTTGGCGGATGTTAGCAGATTTTTCCACATAGGCTGGAACATTACCTGCACCTACCCCAAGAGCAGGTTTTCCACATGAGTAAGCTGCTTTAACCATAGCATTTCCACCTGTAGCAAGGATGGTTGCAATGCCATCATGATTCATCAAAGCATTTGTTGCTTCAAGTGATGGTGTTTCAACCCACTGAACACAGTTCTCAGGAGCACCAGCGGCGATAGCAGCGTCTCTAACAATCCGAGCGGCATGTGCTGATGATTCTTGAGCAGATGGGTGGAAAGCAAAAATGATTGGATTACGTGTTTTTAACGAGATCAAAGATTTAAAGATAGCTGTTGAAGTCGGGTTAGTTGTTGGCGTAATCCCACAGATAACACCCACCGGCTCAGCAATCAACGTCAAACCTGTCACGTCATCTTCTTCAATAATCCCTACTGTTTTTTGATGGCGCATGTTATTAACCACATGCTCACAAGCAAATAGATTTTTTGTTGCTTTATCTTCAAAGACACCACGACCTGTTTCTTCGTAAGCATGTTTAGCAAGTTCTCCGTGTGCATCCAAGGCAGCAACAGAAGCTTTTGCTACGATATAGTCAACTTGTTCTTGGCCAAGCTTACGCATCTCTTCAAGAGCAGCTAAACCTTTTTGAACAAGAGTATCAATTGTCGCAGAAACAGAGGTTGTTTCAACAGTGTTATGTCCTTCAGTCATTTGAGACTCCTTTATCTTGTTAAAAGTTTCACAATTTTATTTACAAAATTATTATAACACTTTTTGAAAATTTGTAAATCATTTCACAAGATTTTTGTGAAGTTTTTTTCAAAGTCTTTCTGAAACCCTTTGATAGCGCGCTTTTTTACACTTGCTTTTTTCAGAAATAAAATCTCAATTAGGACGACAATTTCTGAAAGCGTTTTCTTGCACAACTTTGAGTTACTACTTCCCTATGAGATCAAAAAAATATTTCATTCTCACAAAAAGCCAGAGCAAATCAACTCCGGCTTTTCTTAGTAAAATAATCTGCAAGCATTTTATTTAGCGGCTTTTTTAGCAGCTTGTTCAATGGCTTTTTGGATAGTAGAAACGTATAACTCAGCCCCTTGACTGTCTTCACTGTAATGCACACCATCACTGCCATACCAGATATCTGGGTTATCGGTAGCAACCTTGTACCAGTCTGCTATCGTCACGTACTTATATTTTTTAGGGAGCTTAATAGCATAATCTCTCGCTTCAGCTACTTGAGCTGCATTTTTAGCATTATACGGAGAAACTAAAACCAAGCGATGTCCCTTAGGTAAAGCTTCAATAAACGATTGAACGTCTTGACCATAGTTATCGAGTGAATTGACCCCAACTGCTAAAACAACTGTCTTAGATAAAGAGTTAGAGTTAATTTGATTAGTAAATAACTCAAATGCTTCCGAAAAATTACGACTTACCGCGGCATCTAGCTGAGCCTGTGGCATGAGTTTTGAGAAAGCCGCACTGGATCTAAGAGCAACAGAGTCACCGATAATGCTCACATCACTTAAAGCATTTGCATCTCCTGCTGCTAGTGTATGTGTTCGTTCAATATTATTTTGTGCCTGTTGCAAAGAACTTACCAATAGCTGACGTTCAAATTTGCCCACTTTTGGAGCTGCAACACAGGTGCCCAAAGCCAGGAAGGCTAAGGCCAATGATACTCCTGAAATCCACTTATAATAGGGAGACAAATCAATTTCCAAACCAAGCAAGTTAGGTTTCTTACCTTGAATCAAAGGTTCCACAATATAATAAGACATGGTAGCAAACAAGACCGAAAAGAAAGTGGTCAGAATAACCGCCAAGACATTTGACATCAATTGGGTAAAAATAATATAAAATGGCCAGTGGAAAAGGTAAATACCGTAACTGATATCAGCCAAATACGTTACTACTTTAGGCTCTTGCCAGTCTGGCGTCTGTTCGTGAAGCACACGCGCAGCGTAAATCATAACCGATGCAAATAAACTAGCTAATGCAAAGCCAAATAAATAAGTCACAATATGATTAAAATTCAAGGTAATGGTCAATAAGAGTAAAAGGGCAAAAGCACCAACCATCACAGCAATCACTTGCTGACGCGACCACAACCGAACATTTTTTTGAAAACGAACGGTCGTTTCCTTGATACCTGTCATCGTCGCAAACATCGCTCCCAAAAAGAAAGGGAAACTATGTGAGAAGCTCGAAAAATAAATCAATGATACATTAGAAGTCACAAAAGCTCTGATAAACATGCTCAAAAAGCTGACTGTAAAAACTCCTGATGATATTAAAAAGAGAAGGCCTCTCAGCTTCTTATGACTATCCTGACGCTTAGCTAACAACCAAATCAACACTCCCCAAATCAAATAAAAATGGACTTCAATGGCTAAACTCCACGTGTGAACAAAGAGATGAGGGATAAATTGACTTTCGTAACTGCTTCCTGTTAATATCTCATAAATATTAGTTGTGAACCCTAGAACAGCTGCAATCTGACTTCCTAAATTAGCAATAAAATCGCTTTTAACTAAAAAAGTAAAAGGGATAGTCAATAAAATCATTAAAACGAGCGGAGGAACAATACGATAAAACCGCCTTCTTAGGAAACCAATAATATCTATGCTTTCTTTTTTGGTGTATTCATCTATCAAGAGAGCTGTGATTAGATAGCCTGAAAAAGTGAAGAAAATATCAACTCCTATAAAGCCTCCTGGAAATGTGTTTTTAAAAAAGTGATAGAGTAAGACCAGCAAAAGCCCTGTTACCCTAACAAACGAAAACCATTTTATTCTCATTTTTGAAATATCCCCTGTTTGAAGGTTCCTTTATAAACCTTCGCATTTTTTGCCTTTAGCACACCTTTACCATCTGCTTGACCTTTATGAAACTGACCTTTATAAGACCAGCCTGTTTTAGCTGTAAAAGTTCCCTCTCCCTCAAAAACACCATTTTTGAAGGTCCCAACATAAGTATCCCCATTGGGATAAATCAACTTACCTTTGCCATTCATCTTATGGTTGACAACATAACCTGTATACCGCATTTTTCCCTGTTCGTAGGTCAGACTAGTTTGATGTGTTAGCCTCACTCCAAAAACCGAAAGGGCACAAACCAAAATAACAATGACTGAGAAAATTTCAAGCTTGGCTCGTGTGATATTCCATTTTTTAATCATACTTTGTATATTTGTCATTCCTACTACTCATTTTCTAAGTTGACTACTAGTCAACCCCTAATTCCTTTAACCACTTCTGACAACCTTGGGTTACTAATCGATAGGTTTCTTCAAAATCGCCTGTGTACCAAGGATCAGGGACGCCACCCTCTCTAAAAAGTTTAATTTTAGCATCCCACTGATGGTGTGACATATCCCTAAGATCTTTAACATTTTGGCTATCCATACCAATAATCACATCAAAAGCCTCAAAATCAGCTACTGTGATTTGCTGAGCACGTTTTGCCACGTCATAGTCAATCTGATAAGCCTTCAAAATGGATTGCGTGCCCGGATGAATAGGATTGCCCTGCTCCCAACTTGAGGTCGCTCGACTCTCCACGAAAACAGTATCAGATGACACCAAACTTTTCATGACAAATTCAGCCATAGGGCTTCGACAAATATTCCCAAGACAAACAAAACATACTTTTTTCATGAAAAACTCCTTTGGACTATTATATCAAATTTCTCACCTCTATCGGAGAAATAGAGATAATAATTTTAGGCCTTCACACAAAAAATCTGAACACTAAGAACAGGTTCAGATGATGATTCCTTAATACAAACGGATTACTTAGACGGACATGGATAACCAAGATGACGATAGGCTTTTTCCGTCGCCACACGACCAGTTCGTGTACGCATTAGAAATCCTTTTTGAATCAGATAAGGTTCGTACATGTCTTCAACTGTATCACGTTCTTCTGCAATATTAACTGATAAAGTGCCTAACCCAACAGGTCCACCCTGATACATTTCAATCATGGTGCGTAAAATCTTCTGATCTACATAATCAAGACCTTCTCGATCAACATCAAGCATGGTTAGGGCTTTGTCTGTAATCTGAGCCGTGATGACGCCATCTCCAACAATCTGAGCATAATCACGTACCCGCTTTAACAATCTATTAGCAATACGCGGTGTTCCCCGACTACGGCAAGCTAACTCTTGAGCCGCTTCGTGAACAATTTCCATGTCAAAAATATCGGCTGTTCGTTCGACAATTTCAGTCAAATCAGCTTCCTGATAATACTCCATGTGTCCAGTAATGCCAAATCGAGCTCGCAAAGGATTTGATAACATCCCAGCTCGTGTTGTAGCTCCAATCAATGTAAAAGGTGGCAAATCCAAATGAACACTTCGACTAGTGTCCCCAGCACCAATCATAATGTCGATGTAAAAATCTTCCATAGCACTGTACAATACTTCTTCGACTGCCATAGGCAGACGATGAATTTCATCAATAAAGAGCACATCTCCTGGTTCCAGATCATTCAAAATAGCTACCAAATCACCAGCCTTCTCAATCGCTGGTCCTGAAGTTTGCTTCAAGTTAACCCCTAATTCATTAGCAATCACAAATGCCATTGTGGTTTTCCCTAAACCTGGAGGGCCAAACAACAACACATGATCTAAAGATTCATCACGGAGCTTAGCCGCTTCAATAAAAATGGTTAATTGTTCCTTAACCTTATCTTGCCCAATGTACTCACGTAAATACTGCGGACGAAGCGTTCGCTCAACAAGTTCTTCATCCCCCATTACATCATTATCTAAAATTCTAGCCATAATAGTATTATAACACAAAGTAGGAGAGGAGGATCACCCTAGGTTCCACCAATCAAATTCGTTCATTGCACAAGCAACTTTGAAAGCAACGACTGCGGCTAATAACAAATATGGTTTGATTTTTTTAAACATCAACTATCTCCTAAAATTTTATTTACAAGAGACAGTATATCTATAATTTACTCAAATCAACATGACATGGATGTCCTTAAAATTTTTTAAGAGGGATGAATATCCTTATCCCATTCTTTTTGAAGCTTTTGTGCCAAATAACTATCATTAGTCATTTGAGTAAACGTGAGAGATTGACTAAAATAAGTTTCTGCTCGTTTAATATCTTTTAAATAAAAGATAGACAATTTCCATTCATACATGCAATACATGGGCATTCGCTGAAAATCTTGAATGGTTGACATAATAAAATGACTGAGTTGTAACGTATCCTTTAGTCGTTCAAACATTTTTAAACGAATAGAAGTATCTGCGCAAGATAAAAGAATATTATTTAATAGAAATAAATCTTCTAATAACAGGTATTGATGCTGTTCTAAGATTCGCTCCGTTATTTCTTTATAAAATTCCTCATCAAATAGGTCATTTGTAAAGTTAGAAACAACTAAAATAATTAAATATAAATCAATTAATAATAATTCATTTAAGTTATAAACCGTTTTCTTTTTTAGTTGTGGTAGAAATTCTTTTAAAATATTAAAACCAAAATTAATATCACCTGTCTGATAAACTTCAAATTTTGCCTGGATAATATCAATCGCTATTTTTTCCTCCTCGGGCAATTGATCATAATAGTTTTCAAATATCTCATCAAACTGAGACTCCCGGACCTGTAATTTGCGATCGTCCATATAAGTCGGAGTCCTTAAAATGAGATATTTTAACTCTTTATATCGTTTAGGGAGTTCTAGGTTAGCGCCATCCGTCAAATAACCGACGCTGACCTCTAAGGCTTTCGCAATAAAAATAACCTTCGCTAAACTTGGTATAGATTGACCTAGCTCTATCCTCGCCAACTGGCGAACAGACAATTCTGCCTCATCTCCACACAATTCCTCTCGACTAATCCCTTTCTCAAGTCTTAATCCTCTCACTTTTTCACCAAAATGCTCTAACATGCTTTCTCTCTTCCAAAGCTATTTTCTTTATTATATCACATCATTTAATAAAAAACTAATTTTTATGAGTTTTTTTGCAACTTTTGTTCGCTTTTTAAACAAAAAAAGAAGGCTTAGACCTTCTTTTATTAATATTTTCTTTTTAAAGTCCTAATCGTTCAAAGATGTCATCAACACGTTGTGTGTAATAAACAGGGTTGAAGAGTTCGTCAATTTCTTCTTGGGTTAGACGAGAAGTCACTTCTTCATCAGCTTCTAAAAGTGGTTTAAAGTCCACTTGGTTATCCCATGAGTAAGCTGTTTTTGGTTGAACCAAGTCATAGGCACCTTCACGGGTCATACCTTTTTCAATCAATTTAAGCATCACGCGTTGGCTGAAAATAAGACCAAAGGTAGAACCCATGTTGCGGATCATATTTTCAGGGAAGACCGTTAAGTTTTTAACGATATTGCCAAAGCGGTTAAGCATGTAGTTAATCAGAATGGTTGTATCTGGAGTAATAATCCGTTCTGCGGAAGAATGAGAAATATCACGTTCATGCCATAAAGGAACATTTTCATAAGCAGTAATCATATGACCACGGATAACGCGCGCCAAACCAGTCATGTTTTCAGAACCGATTGGGTTACGTTTATGTGGCATAGCTGAGCTACCTTTTTGCCCTTTAGCAAAGAACTCTTCCACTTCACGTTGTTCAGATTTTTGCAAACCACGGATTTCAGTCGCCATGCGTTCAATAGAAGTTGCGATGCTTGCTAGAACCGCAAAGTATTCGGCATGTAGATCACGAGGTAGGACCTGTGTCGAAATTTCTTGGGGGCGGATGCCAAGCTTACCGCAAACATATTCTTCCACAAATGGAGGGATATTGGCAAAATTGCCTACCGCGCCAGAGATTTTACCAGCCTCAACCCCAGCAGCAGCGCGCTCGAAACGCTCTTGATTCCGTTTCATCTCGCTGTACCAAGTTGCCAGTTTAAGACCAAAAGTCGTCGGTTCCGCATGAACACCGTGCGTACGCCCCATCATAATAGTCATCTTGTGCTCACGCGCCTTATCAGCCACGATTTGCGTAAAATTCTCAAGGTCGCGACGAATAATATCATTGGCCTGTTTGTAAAGGTAACCATAAGCCGTATCAACAACATCCGTTGACGTTAAACCATAGTGAACCCACTTACGCTCATCACCAAGTGTTTCGGAAACCGCACGAGTGAAAGCCACCACATCATGACGAGTCTCTTTTTCAATCTCAAGAATCCGATCCACATCAAAGTCGGCATTAGCACGAATCTTAGCCACATCCTCTTTAGGAATCTCCCCAAGCTCAGCCCAAGCCTCATCTGCGAGGATTTCAACCTCTAACCAAGCACGGTATTTATTCTCTTCACTCCAAATGTTCGCCATCTCAGGGCGACTATATCTTTCAATCATTATTAACTACCTTTCGTTTATTGATACTATTTTTACTGTTAAATTTCATTATAATATTAAAAATAGAAATATAAATGTAATTCCACCTAGTAGCCAGTATAGCTGTTCTTTTTTACTCCACCGAATTTCATTTTTTATAGTTCTTATTTCAGGAAAATCGGTATCCTTATTATCATCATCTTTATTAACTTTTTTGGATAGGTTGGTAGCATTTGCTACACATCCCATCGACAGAATCAAACATAACCATTTAAACATTCATATCACCTTTTAACAATCCTTGCCTATATTCAAATGCCTCTGCCTCTTCAGCTAATTCAATTGTTAATTCTTTGTGGTTTTCCAAGGTTGATTTTATTTCTGAGAATGGTACTTTGAAGTATTCTTTCCGACTATTGATTTTATTTATTTTATATTTATCAAATTTATCATGTAGCTCTTTCTCAAGAGCAAAAGCATTCTCACTAAAAATTAAAGCGTGCACATCAAATTGAAAAGGAACAGAGGCACTACCTAGCTCTCTAATCCTATCCAACGGCTCTAAACGCCTAGTTACACCAATTTTATATACATCTTCACCAAAAGCTCCTAAATTAGAAATAACATAAACATATCCCGCTGTAGCATGCCCTTCACGGTAATCAATATCTTCTTCCATTTCTTCAATCTCAGCCAATTTCTCTTGGTATTCTTTTAATTGAGCATCTAGTTTGATTTTTTCTTCATCGGTAGCTGTCAATAATAGTTTCTCTACGTTGTTAACCATTTGTGAGAAATGCTTTCTGTCTTTCTCAACTTGCTTACGTTTTGCAGCAATCTCTGCTTGTAATTTCTTATCTTCTCTCTCTTTTGCTCTCTGCTCTCTTAAAATTTCTTTTTCTTCTTGCTTTTTCAATTCATATTCTGCAGCAAGTCTTAACTCATCAATCTTTAAAGCTAAATAATTATTGGCTAGCCTTATTTGATTTCTTTCATACATTTTATTTAATTGTTCAAAACTTTTCTTTACCGAAGTAATTTTCTTTTCAAGATTAGAAGCGGAAACTTTGACTAAATGACCATCAACTTCGCCATTAAATCCTCTAATCATTGCTTTAATCAGTTGTTTTTGCATAGTCTTACCTTTTGCTTGACTGCCGTCTAAGGTCATCGGTATTATTATTAGAGCAGCTTCACCATCTTTTATTAACTGCTTTTGCTGAGTTCTTAAAGAATCAAGTTTATTTTTATATTGCGTGGAGTCTGTAAAGTTATATTTCCGCTCAAAAAAACCAAATTCTTGCAATTCCAAAACATCATTAGAGACAGCAATATCTTTTTTTATATCTTCTAATTCAATTTTTTTCTTGCTAATCTGAGTTTCAATAGTGACTAATTCATCACCTATCTTTAATTGACGTTTAAGATCATTCAACTTTGCTTTTTCAATCTCAATTTCTGATTTTAAATTTGAAAGTCTACTCTCCAGAACCTCATCTTTGGGTTTTCCAAAATTAAATAGTCCCATATTTCTCCCCTAAAACTCTTCAACCTCATCCGGCACATCACTAAACAGCGTCACATGTCCCATCTTGCGGTTTTGTTTCGCTTCTAGTTTACCATAAAGATGAAGGTGGGCGCTAGGGTTTTCTTGGACATAGGCTTGCGCTTTATCCATATGTTGACCTAAGACATTGAGCATGACCGCTGGAGCGTGCAAAGTAATGGCTGGCAGCGGCAAACCGAGCACACCCAGAATATGCGTGTCGAACTGTGAGAAATCACAGGCTTCGATAGAATAGTGACCAGAATTATGCGGTCTTGGGGCAATCTCGTTGACAATAATGTCATCTTTGCTGGCAAACATTTCCACACAAAGGGTTCCTGCTAGGTTCAACTGCTTAGCAATCTCCAAGGCCATGGCCTTAGCTTTTTCTGCTAGCTCTTCCGAAATGCGGGCCGGCACAATGGTTTTTGACAAGATATTGTTGCGGTGAATATTTTCTTGAACGGGGAAGACGGTAAACTCTTTTTGGTTCCCTGAAACGATGACCGACACTTCCAAGTCAAAGGCCACAAATTCTTCCAAGACACAGTCGGCAGAGTCCGCTAATTCTCTAGCGGCAGCGAGGTCGGCGTCTGATGCAATGACCACTTGTCCATGCCCATCGTAACCACCTGTCGCCGTTTTTAAAACGTATTTTTTACTGTGATCAATAGCGTCCAAATCGGCAGCACTCTTAACCACCTTGTAAGGTGCGACAGTGACTTTGGCTTTATTGGCCAAAAACTCTTTCTCAAAAATCCGATTCTGAGAAATCCGAAGCAGGTCTGTCCCTTGGGGCAGTTGACCCTCCTTGATGACAGCATCCAAACCATCAGCGTCCACATTTTCAAATTCATAGGTTAGGACATCGCAGCGCTCTGCAAGCTCAGTCAGAGCTGCCACATCGTCATAAGGCGCCACAATCAGCTGGCTAACTCGCCCTGCTGGACAGTCGGCTGAGGGGTCTAGCGTAATCACTTGATGTCCCAGATAAATAGCGGAAATAGCCATCATCTGACCCAGTTGTCCGCCACCAATAATACCAATGGTTTTACTTGAGTTCATCTGTCATGGCCTCCGCAATTTTACCTTGTTCCACTTGGAAATCAGCCAAGGCATCCGCAATCTTTTGATCTTCAATAGAAAGGATTCGCAATGCTGTCAGCGCCGCATTAGTAGCCCCAGCCTCACCAATAGCCATAGTTGCAACAGGAACGCCACCTGGCATTTGCACAATGGAGTAAAGGGAATCAAGTCCACTTAAGGCACGCGATTTAACAGGCACACCAATAACCGGCAAGGTTGTTTTTGCAGCCACCATACCAGGCAGATGAGCTGCTCCGCCAGCACCCGCAATAATAATCTTAGTGCCGCGACCACGCGCTTCTTCGGCATGTTTGAACATCAAATCAGGTGTCCGATGGGCAGAAACCACTTTTTTCTCATAGGCAATGCCAAATTTATCCAAAACGTCTGCTGCTTTTTGCATGGTCGTCCAGTCAGAACTGGAGCCCATGATGATGGATACAATTGCTTCCATTTTCTCTCCTTTTTAAAATAACTACTCTTTTTGATACTTTTCTTAGGTAGTGGGGTCGTCAGGCAGTATTAAGTCTGGTTGGCGATTACTTCGCTCAACCGACTACGGCTATTCCTATTGGATATACCCTAAATACTGCACTAACTCATCAGTGATTTATTATCGAAATCACTTCTTCGTGTCGCACACACTAAGAACCTCTTTTACCAAATAAATACATAAACAATCTTTATTTCCCCCGAGTGCCATCTCACTGTCACTCTTCTCACTACGGCGAAAAGTATCGTTAAGCTCACTACGTTCGCTTTTTACGATGTCTATCAGATGATAAATATAAATATATTAATAAAGTGTCTCAAGCTTATTTTCCATATGATTAAAACATCCATATAAATCATTGATTCTTTTTTTGCAGTGACATTGTGGTGAGGGACACAAGCAACCGCCTTTTCTTAATTTAGGGCGTTTCATTGTTAAAATGTGAGCCTGAGGTCTCCCATTTTCCCTGTCATAGCCTTAACAGGCTATGACTTTCACCACTATGTCACTGCAAGTTGGCTCACTACGTTCGCTTCTTGCTTGCGCTTTTTTTTAATTTGATGATAAATTCAAATAAATTAACGAAACGACTCTCAAGCTTATTTCAATGCCTTGCTGCCGATATCGTTACGGTAAAAGAGGCCTGGCCGTTTTTGTTTGTCCAGTTCTTGGTAAATTCTGGTTTGCGCAGCTGAGACGTCGTCAGCTGTGGTGACCAACATGTAGACCCGACCGCCATTGGACAGCAGCGCTTGGCCATCCGCCGAAAACTTAGCGCCGGCATAGTAAGTCACAATCTCGCCCTCTCTTTTAGCTGGCAAAACGACTCCTTTTTCATAAGCTAATGGGTAACCTTCTGAGGCAACCACGACACCCAGAGTAAGCCCTTCTTCTAACCAAGTGATTGTGGTGTCCTTTTGATCAAGAATGTCTGTAATGTTTTGGGCAAAGTTTGAGGTGAGGCGCGGAAGAATAATCTGCGTTTCCGGATCACCGAAGCGAGCATTGAACTCAATAACTTTTGGACCCTCAGCCGTCAAAATCAGACCCGCATAAAGGATTCCAAGGTATGGACGCCCTTCCTTAATCATACCGTCAAGAACCGGTTTAACAATGCTTTCTACAGCTTGATCAACCACATCTTGTGAAATGTGCGGAACTGGTGCATAAGCTCCCATACCGCCTGTATTAGGGCCCTTGTCACCATCATAGGCCCGCTTGTGGTCTTGGGCTGTCGGCATCATATAGAACTTGTCGCCATTAACGAAAGCAAAGAGTGAAAATTCCTCACCCTCAAGAAACTCCTCAATGACCACTCGGGCACCAGAATCGCCAAATTTATTATCCAAAAGCATCTCATGAGCAGCTTCTACCGCCTGATCAACCGTTTCAGCCACAACAACACCCTTACCAAGAGCTAAACCGTCAGCCTTAACAACGATTGGCGCACCTTTTTCTAGGATATAAGCCTTAGCTTCTTCGAAGTCGGAGAATGTGCCATAGGCTGCTGTCGGAACTTGGTACTTAACCATGATTTCCTTAGCAAAATCCTTAGACCACTCAAGCTCTGCTGCTAAACGGCTTGGACCAAAAGCTTGCAGACCAGCTGTGTTAAAATCATCAACAATCCCAGCTGCCAATGTATCATCTGGACCAATAAACGTCCAAGCGATATCATTTTCTTGCGCAAAGGCAATCAATCTTGAATGTTCGGAAATAGCAATGTCGACCAATTGCAAACCATCTAAGGTCATGCCATCATTACCAGGAGCAACAAAAACGGCCTCAACCCCATCAGACTCTAACAATTTTTTAGCGATAGCATGCTCACGGCCACCAGAACCAACAACTAATAACTTCAAAACAAATACCTCGTCTACGTATTATCTTAAAACATTATAACACATTTGTTCGTTTATTTTTTTGTTTTACGTCTATTTATAGGATTTATTTATATAATGTTCGTTAATTGATTGAATGTGTCTTGTTTTAAAGTTACTTTCACATTGTCCGAAGTTTCCCAGCCTCCAGCCTTGATTACCCTTCTACTACTGTGTCCACAGTAACTATTTTTTTAAAAAATATTAATCAACTTCTGTCATTTTTGTCCTCCTCTTTCGAATAATTAGTTACAGGAGGTAATGAATGAAAAAAATTCATCAATTGTTAGTGTCAGGAGCAATCCTTTTGAGTGTTAATGGTGCTGTATCTTCAGTTGCATCCACTTTGAATGCAGAACATACAGGAGTTGTTCATGCAGCTGTCCTTGGGGATAATTATCCTAGCAAATGGAAAAAGGGATCTGGAATTGATTCCTGGAATATGTATGTTCGTCAGTGCACATCATTTGTCGCTTTCCGTCTGAGTTCAGCAAATGGTTTTCAGTTGCCCAAAGGCTATGGGAATGCCTGCACTTGGGGACATATTGCAAAAAAACAAGGTTATACTGTCAATAAGACCCCTAAAGTCGGGGCAGTAGCGTGGTTTGATACTAACGCTTTCCAATCTCATGCAACGTATGGCCATGTGGCCTGGGTAGCCGAAGTACGTGGAGATTCTGTTGTGATTGAGGAATATAATTACAATGCTGGTCAAGGACCTGAGAAATACCATAAGCGTCAAATCCCCAAAAACCATGTGAGCGGTTATATTCATTTTAAAGATTTGCCTAGTGGTGAAGCAAGTAAGTCTCAAACAAAAGAACAACAGGTTTCTAAAGAAGCAGTAAAACAAGGAGGAACTTACCATTTTACTGAGCGTACTCCTGTTAAAGCACAGGCTCAACTCACTAGCCCTGACTTAGCTTATTATAATCCTGGACAATCTGTTCATTACGATCAAGCTATGACCGTTGACGGTCATGAATGGATTAGCTATCTCAGTTTTTCAGGAAATCGACGTTATATCCCAATTAAAAAGATAGAGCAAAAAACACAACAAGTCTCTGAGACAACATCGCCTATCAATATTGGCGATAGAGTGACTTTCCCTGGCGTTTTCCGTGTGGATCGTATTGTAAACAATCTATTAGTTAGCGAGGAACTAGCTGGTGGGGGCGCTACTTCTCTTAACTGGATTGATCCCTCACCTTTGGATGAAACAGATCGTAAAGGAGTAAAAGCAGGAAATCAAATTTTACAGGCTGGTGAGTTTTTTGTTATCCCAGGTAACTATAGGGTACTGAAAGTCGACCGACCAAGCAATGGGATTTATGTCAAGATTGGATCACGTGGAACATGGTTAACTGCTGATAAAGCCTCTAAATTGCCATAATCCCTTTTCCTCTTCTTCGTTTTCTCTAAATATTATACTAAAAGAGATGTGTCCTAGACGACCACATCTCTTTTAGTTTTTAATGTCTAAAATGTCTGACACCTGTAAATACCATAGTCAGGCCATGTTTATTGGCAGCGTCAATAGAATCTTGATCTCTAACTGAACCACCTGGCTGAATAATGGCTTTAATCCCTGAAGCCGCAATTTCTTCAATATTATCAGCAAAAGGAAAGAAAGCATCGGAAGCTAGTACTGCTCCATCAAGATGCTTTTTAGATTGCTCAACAGCAATACGAACAGAAGCCACACGATTGGTTTGTCCTGGACCTACACCTAAAGTCATATGGTCATTCGCGATAAGAATCCCATTTGATTTAACATATTTGATGGCTTTCCAAGCAAACTCCAAAGCAGTCATTTCTTGCTCTGATGGTTGTCGTTCCGTAACTATTTGCCAATCCGCCGGACTCTCTGAGACAACATCCTGATTTTGGACGAGCATCCCACCAACTACACCGGTATACTCCTTTTCCAGTTCGCTGGCATCTTGAGCACCAAAAGGTAATTCAAGGAGACGCAAATTTTTCTTTTTATGGGTTAGAATGGCTAGCGCTTCTTCCGTGTAAGATGGCGCAATAATGATTTCAAGAAAAACAGGATGCATCTTCTGAGCTGTCATGGCATCGACTTCACGGTTGAGAACCACAATCCCACCAAATATAGATACCGGATCGGCCTCATAGCAGTAATCCCACGCTGTTTCAATAGTATCTGCCTGTCCAATGCCACATGGATTCATATGCTTAAGAGCCACAACCGTTGGTTGATCTTTAAAATCTCGAATAATTCGGATTGCCGCATCTGCATCTCGAACGTTGTTAAAAGACAATTCCTTTCCATTAAGTTGTTTGGCAGAAGCAATGGCATATTCCGTTGGAATAGCATTTTGATAAAAATCAGCAGCTTGTTGGGGATTTTCTCCGTAACGCATAGCTTGTTTCAAATCATAAGTCAAAGTCAGTTTTTCTGGCTTATTTTCACCAACTTGAGTCGTGAAATAATCTGCAATCAAAGCGTCATAGGCAGCCGTATGACGAAAAACTTTAGCAGCCAGACGCTGACGCATCTCATATGTTGTATTCCCAGTTTCAGTCAATTCTGCCAAGACAAGAGGGTAATCACTCGGATCAACTATAACAGTCACACTGGCATGATTTTTTGCTGCAGAGCGCAGCATTGATGGACCACCAATATCAACATTCTCCACTGCTAAATCATACGTCACATCTGGACGCAAAATAGTTTCCTTAAAAGGGTAAAGATTGACCACTACAAGATCAATGAGCTCTATATTATTCTCGCGAGCAGACTGCAAGTGACTATCTCTATCACGACGAGCTAAAAGTCCCCCGTGAATATTAGGGTGAAGGGTCTTAACACGACCATCCATCATTTCTGGAAATCCTGTCACATCATCAATAGCAATGGTCTCAAGACCTGCTGCATCAAGTGCCGTCTTAGTCCCACCAGTTGAAATAATGTCCCAACCAAGATTTTTTAATTCTTTGGCAAAATCTACAATGCCCGCTTTATCTGAAACTGAAATCAGTGCACGTTTCATTCTATTCTCCTTAAGTTATTATTTTAGCCCTAAAATTACTAAGGCCAGAAGTCCAATTGTCGGGATTGCCACAAATAGTATTCCAATAGTATTTATCAATACCGTAATTCTATTATTAAATAAATTATTTATTAGTTGATAGAGTAATATCCCACAACAAACACCTAATGTATTAAATAGTAAATCTGTTACATCGGATATACCTATTGCTAATATAAATTGCAAAGTTTCATAAAGTAAACTAAGTAATAAGCCTAAAGAAACTATTTTTTTATAAGTCCAATTTGGAGCAAGTATTGGAAGACATACACCAAATGGAATAAAAAATAATAAATTAAATCCCATTTCTGCAAAAACAATATCTCCATTAACAATCACTGGTTGAGTAAATGGTACCCAATTAACAACACGTTCTTGTTGAAAACAATTAATAAATTGTAACTGAGTCTCAAACTTAAATAATATACACCAAGACAGTAAGAATAAGTATAAATAAAATAGTATAAATGTTAATTTTTTAGACTTTAGCAATATCAACACCCCCTAAAAAGCTTTTTGACATAGGTTCAATTTATCTCAAGTCTAAAACTTTAAATCATAAGTGTCAATATGCCATTTTTTCTCATTTACAAGTTGGCTATTTCCTATCAACGCCTAAACGATCCAATACTTCTGGATAAAGCTGGTACTCCGCTTTATGAATCCTTGTTTCAAAATCTTCAATGGTATCACTAGCCAAACGTGACACGCGCACCTGCTGGATGATGTCACCCGTATCAACTCCGCTGTCAACCCAATGCACAGTTACGCCTGACTGATCTACGCCTGCTTGCCAGGCATCTGAAATCCCATGAGCTCCAGGAAATTCTGGTAAATAAGCTGGATGAATATTAATCATTCGGCCCTCATAAGCATCCAGAAGAGTAGGCCCTACAATTTTCATGTAGCCTGCTAAACAAATCAAATCAATGTCATGTTTGTCAAGAAACTGGACAATTTCTTTTTCATAGGCAGCCTTAGTTTCAAATTCCTTGAGTTCAAATGTAACTGCCCTAACCCCAAGTTTTTGGGCACGTTCTAAAACATAAGCATCTCGTCGATCTGAAAAGACCAGTTCAACCTTGAATTGCTCTGCAATCACTTGAAAATTTGATCCATTGCCAGATGCAAAGACGGCTATTTTTTTAGCCATTTGAAATCACCACACTAGCATCCCTTTTGGTCACGATATGACCGATATCATAGACTGGTTCGTTAAGGAGTTTCTTGACACGATCCACATTTTCCGGTGTAACTGCTAGAACCAGGCCAATCCCCATATTGAAAATATCAAACATTTCCTCATGCTTAATCTGCCCATACTTCTCAAGAGCTTTAAAAATTGGAAGAACAGGCACCTTATTTTCGTCAATTTCAGCAGCTAAATCATCTGCAAACATACGAGGAATATTCTCTGTAAAACCACCACCAGTGATATGGGCAATGCCGTTAACCAACCCTTCCTTGATAAGAGGAAGCACAGCTTTCACATAAATACGAGTTGGTTCAAGAAGAACATCTTTAAGTTTTTGACCCTCCAGTTCAGGCAAAACCTCATCTCCCGTATAATCAGCAAAGACACGACGAACAAGTGAATAACCATTCGAGTGGATGCCACTTGAAGCAAGGCCTAGGAGAATATCACCTTCGGCAACTTTTGACCCATCCAAAATCTGAGACTTTTCAGCAATACCAACTGTAAAACCAGCCAAATCATAATCCTCTTCGCCGTACATGCCTGGCATTTCTGCTGTTTCACCTCCGATAAGGGCACAGCCAGCCTGTACACAACCTTCTGCCACACCTGCAACAACTTGTTCCAACTTAGCAGGTTCATTTTTACCAGTTGCAATATAATCAAGGAAATAGAGAGGCTCCGCACCTGCGGCAATAATATCATTAACGCACATGGCTACACAATCCTGACCAATCGTATCATGTTTATCATACTGGATCGCCAGCATGAGTTTGGTACCCACACCGTCTGTTCCAGAAATAAGAACTGGTTCTTTAATAGCTGTCTGGGATAAATCAAACATACCACCAAAACCACCTAGAGCTCCCATAACTCCTAATCGCTCTGTACGAGCTACGTGTTTTTTTATACGTTCCACAACTTCATATCCCGCCTCAACATCTACTCCAGATTGGGCATAAGCGTTTTTTTCTATCATCATTTTTTCCTTTTTTAATCAAAACTCAACTAAAGTGGTACAGTCCTAGGCAGGTCCTGCTACTCATCGTCATTTCTTATATGGCTTAGGAAGCAACTATTGTCATTAACAAATTTACTGATTAACTGTTGAAATCTGCTCCTGTATGCAGTTATTTCACTTTCTCAATATAAAAACTAGTTTGTTCTTCTAAACTTCGTAAATACTCGTCTTCATAATCATACAAAGGTGTTGGGTATTCCCCGTCAAAATAAGCCACACAGAGCCCACCTTTTGGAGCATCCGTTTCAAGGCCTATAGCGTCAATCATGGCATCTAGAGAAAGATAGGTTAAACTATCTGCTCCAATAATGTCACATACTTCTTCGACTGTATGATTAGCAGAAATTAATTCCCTTCTTGTTTGGATGTCAATACCATAAAAACAAGGATATTTCAGTTCGGGACTACCAATTGCCACATGAACTTCAGTGGCTCCCGCTTCACGGAGCAAACTAACAATACGGCGTGACGTTGTTCCTCTGACAATAGAATCATCCACCATTACCACACGTTTTCCTTTTACCACACCTGACACTGCTGATAACTTCATGCGAACACCCTGTTCTCGCAAGTCCTGTGTCGGTTGAATGAAGGTTCGTTGGGTGTATTGATTTTTGACCAAACCCATTTCATTTGGCAACCCAGATTCTTCAGCAAAGCCCATAGCCGCTGATAGTGATGAGTTGGGCACTCCAACCACTATATCAGCTTCATGTTGAAATTCCTGCGCTAGCCTTTTTCCCATCTCCTTACGCGCCGTATGAACATTGACACCATAAATAGTAGAATCTGGACGTGCAAAATAAACATATTCCATGGAACAAATGGCTAGTTGAGTATCCGTCGTATACTGATGGTAGGTAATGCCCGAATCATCAATGACAATCAATTCTCCCGGCTTCACATCTCGAATCCATTCAGCTCCAATCACTTCAAAAGCACAGGTTTCCGAGGAAACTACCCAAGCCCCATTTTTCATTTTACCAATAGACAGCGGTCTAAAACCATTTGGATCGAGGGCAGCAATTAATTGCTTTTCTGTCATAAGTAGGTAGGCAAAACCACCTTTTACCGTATTAAGAGCTTCTTTAACTTTTCCAATAAAGTTAGACTGGTGGCTACGGCGGACCAAATGCATCAGAATTTCAGTGTCTGACGAAGCATTGAAAATAGCTCCTTCTCTCTCTAGTTCTTTCTTTAAGGAAATCGCATTGGTTAAATTACCATTGTGACATAACCCAAATTGAGCATCTGTAAACTGGTACAAGAAGGGTTGAATATTATTAATAGAAGCAGATCCTGCCGTGGCATAACGAACATGCCCAATTGCTGCATGACCTGTCAACTTAGTCAAGTCATTCTGATTTTTAAAAACATCCGATAAAAGGCCAGTGGCTCGGTGTTGATGTAGGTTACCTTCATCATTTGAGATAATACCGGCACCTTCTTGACCTCGATGCTGAAGACTATGAAGCCCAAAATAGGTTATCTGAGCTGCTTGAGGATGTCCCCATATTCCGAAGACACCGCATTCTTCATTAAGAGATTTTACTTCGTACATTTGTTTTTCCTATTTTCTTTTAGCAATGCTCTTTAAATCCAAAGTCACTATTGCTCTTTTTTAAAACACCATGATTTGAGAATGACACCCGTGAATCGCGCTCTCCTTGTTCGCAACCTTACTTACCAGTAAAATAACGGACTGCGGATTCAAAGAGTTTTTGGTCTTTATTCCCTGGAATATTTTGGAAAATGCCTTCTTCCCAACGTTCTGAGTGCCCCATCTTACCAATAATTTGACCATTTTTGCTGGTAATTCCTTCGATAGCATTAACCGATCCATTTGGATTGTAGCGACTATCCATACTTGGATGACTATCAAAATCTACGTATTGACTAAAAATTTGACCATTATCGCGCAACTCTGCGAATTCCTCTGCAGAGACAACAAACTTCCCTTCACCATGTGAAACTGGAATCACATGCACATCGCCAACTTCCACACCCGAAAGCCATGGTGAATTAGTATTTGCAATGCGCGTCTCGACCATCTTAGCCACATGCTGGTTAGCATCATTGTAGAAGAGAGTTGGAGAACTCTCCTTGACATTTTCAAAATTGCCATAAGGTAAGAGTCCAGATTTAACAAGAGCTTGAAAACCATTACAGATACCTATGATAAGTCCACCTTTTTCAATAAAATTATCAATAGCAGAGCGGACCTTTTGATTGAGTAGGATGTTGACGATGAATTTGGCAGAACCATCTGGCTCATCCGCTGCTGAAAATCCACCAGCAAAGAAGATAATATTGGCCTTACTGATATTGTCAACCATTGTGTCAACCGACTGTGCAATAGCCACTTCATTCAAGGTCACAAACGGGACCAAATGAACCTCTGCTCCCGCCTGTTCAAAAGCCTTAGCTGAGTCATATTCAGAGTTTGTACCAGGAAACACCGGAATATAAACCAATGGTTTGTCAACTATTTTTTGAGTCGTGATAACTGCATCAGAAACGACAACAGGAACGTCTTCTATATCTTGACTTTGACTAAAAGTAGTTGGATAAATATCTTCCAATTTGCCTTCAAAAGCTGTCAGCAACTTGGCACCCGAAAGAATAACTCCGTTGACAGTAACTGTAAAGTCCGCATGTGTTTTTCCAATTTTGGTTACACCTGAGATTTCTTCAGCTGAAGTAAATATAAAGCCACCAAGTTGTCCTGTCAAGCTATTGTCAAGCTCTGTCAAGGTTACAGATGCTCCAATATGATTACCAAAACTAGCTAGAGCCAAACTCTCTATAATACCCCCATATTTTATAGCTGATGCAGAACTAATCGTATGGTTAGCTTGAATACTTTCAAAGTTACTAAAATTGGCTTTTATGAGGTCAAAATCAATCTCTTCAGAAATAGTTTGACCAGGAAGATAGTAAATAGTCTCACCTGCGGCTTTAAATTCCGGAGATAAAACGTCTTGTGTGTGTGCAGTTGTAACACCAAAAGCAACCAAGGTTGGTGGTACTGTCAATTCCTCAAATGTTCCAGACATGGAATCCTTGCCACCAATGGATGGTAGACCAAGTTGAATTTGGGCTTCAATAGAACCAAGTAGTGCTGAAACGGGTTGGCCAAAGCGCTCTGCCTGTTTATCCATGCGCTCAAAATACTCTTGATAAGAGAAACGTGCTTTAGACCAGTTAGCACCAGATGCCACCAATCGTGCTGTGGCCTCAATTACAGCATAAGCTGCACCATGATATGGTGACCACTCAGCAATGTAGGGATTGTACCCTTGAGCGATAACTGAGGCTGTTGTGGTGACACCATTTTGAACAGGTAGTTTTTGGACAGAAGCCTCGCTTGGGGTAAGTTGGTAACGACCCCCGATGGGATGATTAACTGTTGAACGACCAACAGAAGAATCAAAAAGGGTTTGAAGACCTTTCTGAGAAGCATGATTAAGATTTGAAAGCACAGTAAGTGTATCTTTTTCAAGCGTTTCTACCGATGTTATGCGACTTTCAGGCAAGTTGACAGCCTTGTCAACTACCTTTGCATCAACAACGACACGAACACCATTGGTATCTAGGAAAGAACGTTCAATGTCAACGATAGTTTGGCCATTCCAAGTCATGACTAGATTTGGCTTTTCAGTAACCGTTGCTACAGTAACAGCCTTAATATTTTCTTTGGAACACTTAGTAATAAACTCCTCAGCATCTTTAGAACGAACGACAACCGCCATCCGCTCTTGGGACTCTGAAATAGCAATCTCTGTTCCATTTAACCCTTGGTATTTGAGTGGTACTTTGTTTAAATCAATTACTAAACCATCAGCCAATTCCCCAATAGCTACACAAACACCACCTGCGCCAAAGTCATTTGATTTCTTAATCAGGCGTGTTACTTCACCATTACGGAAGAGACGCTGAATTTTCCGTTCTTCGATAGCATTCCCTTTTTGGACTTCAGCACCAGCCGTTTCCACAGACTCAACGGTCTGTACTTTAGAGGAACCCGTTGCTCCACCGATACCATCACGACCTGTTTTCCCACCTAGAAGAATAACAACATCACCAGCTTCTGGTTTTTCACGAATCACATTTCCTTTAGGTGCTGCACCAACAACGGCTCCCAATTCCATACGTTTTGCGACAAATCCTGGGTGGAAGTATTCCTTAACATAAGTTGTAGCAAGACCGATTTGGTTTCCGTATGAAGAATAGCCGTGCGCTGCTGTTTTTGAAATGACTTGCTGAGGGAGTTTTCCAGCGCGAGTATCAGAAATAGGTGTTGTAATGTCTCCAGCACCTGAAATACGCATCGCTTGATAAACGTATGATCGCCCTGATAATGGATCACGAATGGCTCCACCAATACAAGTCGCTGCTCCACCAAAAGGTTCGATTTCTGTTGGATGATTGTGTGTCTCATTTTTAAACATCAAGAGCCATGGCTCTTTAACACCATCAACATCCACGTCAATCTCAACGGAACAAGCATTGATTTCATCAGACACTTCCATATCATCCAAACGCCCATTCGCACGCTCATAGCGACCGAAAATTGTCGCCATATCCATAAGCGTCTGTGGCTTATCAGAACGTCCCAATTCTTCACGCATAGCGATATATTTATCATAAGTCGCTTGTAGTTGTTTTTGAAATTTAGAAGCGGAAAAATCAATATGTTTTAATTCTGTTTCAAAAGTGGTATGACGACAGTGGTCGGACCAATAAGTGTCCAAAACTCTTAACTCTGTTTCTGTCGGTACACGGCCAATTGATTTAAAGTACTCTTGAATGAAAACAAGGTCATCAACCTCCATTGCCAAGCCCTGCTCTGCCTTATAAATCTTAAACTCATTTGACGTGTAAGTCTCAAAGAAATCCAAGGTTGGGATAACCTTGTCCGACTCAGAAAAGTCATGTCGCTCAATGCCTCTTGTTATATCTTTAAATCGAGAATCAATTGGATTGAGAAGATAACGTTTTATAGCTTCAAGCTCTGTTTCTAAAATGTCTTTATTGACCAAATATAGTTGAGCCGTGTTAACCATCACATCATTGGGAGCCCCTAACAATAATAAAGCTTCTTGAGCAGATGCTGCTCTTTGATCAAACTGTCCTGGCAAACTCTCAATTGCAAAAAAAGCGGCATTAGTCAGCTCTGTGTTAATAGTTTCCTCAGGCAAGATACAATCGGTAACCTGTTCAGAAAAGATGTGTTTCTCTGCACGTGGAAACAAAGCAGCGGTTAATCCAAACACATCATAAACTTGAATCATACGAAGTGTTTTCAACGTCGATAACTGCAAATTATGCGTCAGTTCCTTTACCAACGACTCAGCCTTAATCTGAAAATTAGCCTTCTTCTCAACGAAAATACGTTTGTCCATAATTATGATACCAAGTCCGACCAGCAAGCGTCTGAAAAATGGTGGTAAGTCCGAAATCTTTGATTCCGTTGACGCACCCCCGTCAGGGCGACTAGAACTTTCAAAGAACGTTCAGACGTCTATGACGACGCCTCTGACTTATTCACGCGTTTTCCCTATCGCTTGCCGGACGGGTTCAATTTCCTTTCATTTTCTCATTACGTTTGTCTTAATCCAGCTCTTTTAACTTCTCTAAAACAACCTCATAAACAGCTGTCAGACTACCTAAATCCCTTCGAAAGACATCCTTGTCCATATGATGCCCATCTTCATCCCAAAGACGACAATTATCTGGTGAAAATTCATCAGCTAGCAGAATATGACCATCCTTATCAAAGCCAAACTCTAGTTTAAAGTCAACTAATCGAAGACCAACTTGTTCAAACCAAGTCTTAAGATAAGCATTAATACGACGTGTTTCTTGTTTGATATCAGCGATATCTTCCTTACTAGCAATTTTTAGCAAGCTAATATGCTCTTCATTAAGAAAAGGATCATCCAACTCATCTTTTTTGTAGTAGAATTCAATAATAGGTGTCTCTAAAACCACTCCCTCTTCAATACCAAACCGCTTAGAAAAAGAGCCTGCAGCGACATTGCGAAGCACTACTTCTAAAGGAATAATAGTCACTTTTTTGACTAATTGTTCGGTTTCTGACAAGCGTTTCACAAAATGTGTGTTTATCCCAACAGTGTTTAACTTTTCAAAAATTAAAGAAGAAATAGCATTATTTAGGCGTCCCTTTCCGTTAATAGTCTCCTTCCGGGCTCCATTTAGCATCGTTGCCTGATCCTTATAAACAGATAAAATCATGTGCTCATCTTCCGTAGCATAGAGGTCTTTGGCTTTACCTGAATAAATAAGTTGGTTAGTTTCCATAATATTCGTCTTTCGTCATTTTTTTTATTTAAGAATAACACAACAAAAAATATTATTCAAGTATTTATTTACATTTATAAGTGAACTTGTTTTTAATGTTCGTTTTTTTATAAAGAGAAGTAAAAATAAAAAAGAGCTTGCGCTCTTTGTCTACTCTAATATCACCCTAGGTCAAACGGTTGACCAAATAATCTAACATATCTCCCATAGACTTCATCCCATCAACATCTTCATCTGGAATAGCGATATGAAATCCATCTTCAATATTAATCACAAATTCCACCAATTCAATAGAGTCAACAGCTAAATCATCTTTTAGACTTGTTTGCTCTGTAATAGTGAGTTCTAGATGACTCCTTTGTTTTTGGATTAATGCAATCAATCTCTCTAAAATAGCTTCTCTAGTCATTTGTTTCAATCTCCTTGGCAAATTCTTCCACCAATTGCCCAACAACCTGTGTCTCTAGCATAGTGCGTACTTGTTTAATCGTTGAAAAGATAGCCTTAGCATCGCTTGAACCATGGGATTTCACAACAGGTGCCTTTAAACCAAATAAAACCGCTCCACCAGCACTAGAATAATCTAAAGAATTCTTCATGTCATAAAGGCTATCTTTCAAGAGAAGGGCTCCTATTTTTGCTTTCAGACCACCCGATTTAATAGCCTCTTTGAGTTGTCCCATAATACTAATCGCAGTTCCCTCTATGGCTTTCAAAACTGCGTTTCCTGTGAAACCATCTGCGACTACAACATCTGCAACACCTGACATCAAATCACGCGCTTCCACATTCCCTACAAAGGTTAAATTAGGATCTGCAGCCAAAAGGTTATAAGTTTCCTTCCGAAGCGAATCCCCCTTAGTGGCCTCTGTTCCATTGTTTAACAAACCAACACGAGGCTTATGAACACCTCGAACATTCTTCGCGTAAAAAGAACCCAAAATCGCATATTGATGCAAATGTGCTGCTGTATTTTCAGCATTGGCGCCAAGGTCTAACATATCAAAACCTTTACCATCTGTGGTGGGAATAGTTGATAATAACCCTGGACGATCAACACCTTTGATACGCCCCACAATAAATAAACCCGCGGCTAAAAGGGCACCTGTATTTCCTGCTGAAAGAATGGCATCTACTTCTCCTTCTTTAACAGCCTTAGCTGCTAAAACCATTGACGCATTCTTTTTTCGACGAATGGCTTTTGCAGGCTCATCTTCTGAATAAATTTTCTCATCAGTATGGATAATAGAGACTCGATCAGAGGGAACAAGGTAAGCCTCAATTTGAGCTTGATCTCCATAAAGTTGAATATCAATATCTGGAAAAGTTTCTATTGCCTGATTCACACCTTCAATGATGGCTTTAGGAGCGTTGTCTCCGCCCATAGCATCTATTGCAATTTTCTTCATTTTTGCTCCTTTGATTTCATTTCATCTTTTTGATATCACTTATCATAACGTCATTATTATAGCACAATCTAAGGACATTTCCCATTTAGGACCAAAAAAGACTTAGCTAGTCCTTTGGTTTCATAATATCGCCCCATTTAGCTAAATCATCAATAAACGTTTTACTTTTTAACTTGATTCCTACATAGTCATGATACAATTCATCAATAAAATAACGAAGTTTTCTTTTCATCTCATCATTTAAAGAAATGGTTCTCAATTCATCAAACTGAATGGTTTGAAAACGGTCTAGTAAATAGATGACATTAGGATCTAGATGATTCCGGTAGTCATCTTTATGATAATGTTCAGGGCACAGCACACCCGAATAGTGATGTGAAAAATCAAATGGTAAACCGACACGATGACAAAAAACACAGTCATGAAAGTTTATTCTAATCCCAAAACGCTCTAAAACTTGGATTTCAAAAATGTTGGTCAAAACCTCGTAATCCAACCCCTCTTCCATTAAATCAAGTGTCTTTTTCAGAAAGGCAAAGAGGTGAGGATCTGGCTCATTATCTGAAATAGCGGCATCTGCCAAAGCCACTACATAACTTGCATAGGAAAGTCGAAAAAGGTCCTGATTAATCTGTTGATAAGTATCCACATGATTGTAGTCGTCAATATAAGAAAGACCTGATTCGTTCAACTTAAATATAAAGTCAGCAGCCGTTAAAGGTTGAATGACGGAAGAAAGTTTAGAACGACTAATATGTTTCACGAAAAACATACGTTTGCCTGCTGTCTCTGTGAATATCTTGACCAATTTATCATCTTCTCGATAATTCCTATTAAAAAGAACAATTCCCAATGACTCGTTTAACTGCATATTCCTCGCCACATCTTTTCTCAACTTTAGCCCACTCAGAGCATTAAATACAGCTCTTATTATACCCAAAAAGTCAGAAAATTGCATGACTAACATTACCTCACTAGTCTTGCTTAAAACCTCTCATATTAAGGAAGAATAGTCCCCTTAAAACAAATAAACTTAACTAGTAATAAGAAAGAGACCTAAAAAGCCTGAGACATAAGGTCTCAAGCTTTATCAAATTATTTCCCCATTTCAAATAAAGGTGATAATGGACGTTTTTCATGAATACGAATAATAGCTTCCGCAATCAAATCAGCAATCGAGATTTGTTCAATTTTATCAATGAGACGTTCTTCTGGCAGATAAATAGTATCAAGAACAATTAGTTTTTCGATAGCCGAACGTTGAATATTATCAAGTGCTGGCCCAGAAAGAACTGGATGCGTACATGACGCATACACAGCTGTTGCACCCGCTTCAGCAAGGGCATCTGCTGCATGGCAAATAGTCCCTGCGGTATCAATCATATCATCAATCAAGATACATTTCTTACCTTCAACATTACCGATAATATTCATCACTTCACTGGTGTTCATCTTATCCACACTACGACGCTTATCAATAATTGCAATTGGTGTTTGGAGGAATTGTGCTAACTTACGCGCACGAGTCACACCACCATGGTCAGGACTGACAACGACAACATCTTCACCCACTAAACCATGACGATCAAAATAGTCTGCAATTAAAGGTGCACCCATCAAGTGGTCAACTGGAATATCAAAGAACCCTTGAATTTGAGCAGCATGCAAATCAACCGTTAATAAGCGATCTACACCAGCAACTTCTAACATATTAGCAACTAATTTAGAAGTAATCGGTTCACGAGAACGTGCTTTACGATCTTGGCGTGCATAGCCGTAGTAAGGCATCACAACTGAAATTTTCTCTGCACTAGCTCGTTTCAATGCATCAACCATAATCAAGATTTCCATCAAGTTGTCATTGACTGGCGAACTAGTTGATTGCAAAATAAAGACATGATGACCACGAATTGATTCTTCAATATTTACTTGAATTTCACCATCTGAAAACTGACGTACAGTAGACTTCCCAAGTTGAATCCCCATTGCAGACGCAACTTTTTCTGCTAATTCCTTGTTTGACGATAAGGCAAACAATTTTAAATCAGAATAAGACATTTTTTCCTCCAAAGTTTTAATCCTATACTATTTTAACGTTTTTTAAGGTATTTATCAAATGAAATTAAAAAGGCAACTCACAAAACTTCTTCCCTTTATTTTTGAAAAGAAATAAAAAAGGTTAGAACAGAACTATTCTAACCTAAACGATCATTAATGTGGGTAGATAAATACGACTCCAGATGGGTTAAACCAGCCACGGTGGTCAGCAATATACTGTTTACCACTGTAGTTTGATTCCATCACTCGAATATTTGATGAACTTTGAACTTCAACAACTACTGCGACGTGACCATAACCGCCATCATTCCAAACCGCAATAGCTCCTACCATAGGTGTAGTTCCTACAGAGTACCCCGCTGCTTGAGCGCTTGCAGCCCATTGTCCACCGTTACCCCAATTGTTTCCTGCCCATGGAGCTAATGATTTCGCACCCCATGTACATTGTCCTACTGGGTAATTATTAACAGAACTATATGAAACTTGTGGTCTTGCTACAGATGCTACTGGTGTTGCAGAAGGTGCTGTAATTGAAGCTGGAGCAGGAGTTACTGGGCTTTCAGCTACCATAGCTGCTGGTGCAACGATTGCCGCTTTTGCTTCCTCAACAGACGCTGCTTGTTGCGCTGCTTCCTCTCGAGCTTTAGCTTGTGCTACTTGTTGTGCTGCTAAAGCTTCTGCTGCTGCTTGTTGCGCTGCCGCCTGTTGATTAAGTAAACTTGCTTTTTCATCTTCAGCAGAAGCCAATTGAATGGCTAAATTGACTTTAGCAACTTCTAAATCTGCTTGTTGTATACGCAAAGCATTTTGATTTTCTTTAATGGCTGCCATATTTGCAGCAATTGTATTAATAGCTTCTTGGTTAGCTGCTTGTTTTTCTTCAAGTAAAGCTTTATCAGCTTTTTGTTGCTCTAGCATTTTAGCATTAGCAGAGACTGCTTTGTTAATAGCAACTAAACGAGTAACCACGTCAGAAATTGAATTAGAATTTAAAAGCGCATTGATGTAACTAGATGTTTCATTATTCTTATAAGCGCTACGCGCTTGATTTTTCAGTTTTTCGTTACGAGCAATAATTTGGCTTGTAAGAGATTGAATTTCTTGTTCGAATCCTTTTGAAAGTTCCTCAAGTTCTGAATTTTTTGCTGTTAATTTATCTTGTTCAGATTGTAATGAACTAACTTGTGCCTGTAATGCATTAACTTGATTCTGAGCAGATTGCTGTTCTGCAGTTAAGGCTGAGATTCTTGAGTTAGCAACAGAGATTTTGGCATCAAAATTATCCCCGCTAACTACAGTAGCTGTTCCAAGGGTTACACCACTTACAAGAACGGCTGATAAAATTCTTTTTTTCATAATTAAAAAATTACTCCTTTTTCGATAAGACATCTTATATTTTACCAAAAAAACAAGCATTTAATGTTACGCAATTGTTACAGTTATATGTAATAATTACTAAAATTCCCTTCTTATTTATTAGGAGACATGGAAAGTCAAAAACCTCTCCCAACTAATAAAGCGTATTTCTGAAGTGTTATCAGATTCAAACTATTACCAATTGTATGTAAAGCATTGTTCTCTCTTTATCAGACTTACTAAGGTTATGTTTTTCTTATCCACAGATAGAAACTACAATTAGTAAACTTATCCACATGTTAATAACAAAATAAGGTTATAGTCCTTTAGTAGTATAACCGATTACTTCATTCCCCCTCACAACAAAGAGATGGTTGAAATCATTTACAAGTAACTTATGTACTCCTCAAAGAAATCCATCTCTCTAATTTCTGTACTGGGTAAAACGATCGTAGTGATTATTAGCCTTTTGGAGCATACAAACAAATCCATATAAAGAACACCTGAACTATAAAATCAAAACAGTCACTCTAATTGTACCCGATACCCCCATCATTCAAACGCTCCTCCTATATTCCAAATCATTTTGGTCATTTCCAAATTGTTCATTACATGAATCGGGATCTCAAATACTCCTCGAAACTTATTCAAAAATGAACAGGTAACTATCACTTAATCCATTTTACCCTAGAACTTTCAGATTTTATTTTAGAATATTTAGAGAAATCCTAACCCCTAGAGAGACTCTTGATAAGATATTCAAGATTACTCCTTACTTTTCCATACATAACAATGTCATTAGACTAACACACGAAGTTCTATCGTATCTTATTCCCTACAACATTTCTACCACTAAGATCATTAAAGAACTAACTTAGCTCATAGAAATGAATAAACTCATCAAATAGGAGTCTTCTGGATATCGAAATTGTGAAAACTTTGTACCTTCCTCGTTTTGAGTATTGCAAAAGAGGAGACCATTTTCGCTCCTCATAATACTTAGCTATAAGAACCCACTACAGCTGATAATGAGCTAGGAAAATTCTATATAAAAAAACAAAGTTACCATAAAGATAACCTTGTCTAACCAACGGAGAATAAGGGATTCGAACCCTTGCGCCAGTTACCCGACCTAACGATTTA
>ERZ1023187.78-NODE-78-length-37223-cov-52.187823_pt1 | contig 37223 bp, 34 predicted proteins | sample MGYA00380438_ERZ1023187 | MGnify/ENA primary metagenome ERZ1023187 (study PRJEB33173, sample SAMEA4830291) | metagenome | study: EMG produced TPA metagenomics assembly of the PRJEB25223 data set... | reverse complement strand
TAACTTAATTTCATAGAAAAACACCCCAAAAGTTAGATTTGTTGTCTAACTTTTGGGGTGCAGTTCATAATGCCCTCTTCTTTTTGACTATTAATGCTTTTCTTTGATGATATAGACAGGTCTTTTTTTGGTTTCAAGGAATATTTTTGAGATGTATTTCCCAATAATGCCCATGCAAAAGAGTTGAATACCTCCCATAAATAAAATGATTGAGACAGTGCTGGCCCAGCCGGAAACAGGGTCACCAAAGAGTAATTTTCGAATCACAATAAATAAGATAGCAAGAATGGAAATTAAGAAACTAAAGGTTCCTGTCCAAGTTGCAATGGTCAGAGGCATTTCTGAAAAATTAACAAAGCCGTCTAGGGAATAGCGAAACAGGCCCCAAAAACTCCAATGGCTTTTCCCATGCTGACGCTTGCGGTTGTCGAAGCTGATGTAGGTCGTCCGGTAACCGACCCATGAAAATATACCTTTTGAAAATCGATTGACTTCGCCTAGTTCAAGGATGCTGTCCACAACCTGCCTGGTCATTAATCGGTAATCGCGAACCCCGCTAACAATTTCAGTATCGGATAAGTTTTGAATAAGGCTATAAAATAAATGAGACAAAGCAGATCGCAACCAAGGTTCTCCTTGTCTATTGTGACGTCTCGTGACAACCACATCATAACCTTCGGTTATTTTGGCAAACATGAGTGGGAGAAGTTCAGGTGGGTCTTGTAAATCCACATCCATTACAGTAATGTAGTTGCCTTTGGCTTCTTCTAATCCAGCTAATAGCCCTGCTTCTTTGCCGAAATGGCGCGAAAAGGACAGATAATGAACGTTTGGAAAGCGAGTAGCTAAATCACGTAAGATGTTCAGAGTCTGGTCTTTAGAACCATCATCAATAAAAATATATTCAAAGGCGAGTTGACTAGTCATTGACAGTTCCAACTGACGCATCTCTTCAAAATAAGGAAGAATAGCTTTTTCTTCATTAAAACAGGGAATAATTACAGATAAAAGCGTCATAGGGGTGTCCCTTTCTAGTCTTTTGACAAATTGTATCACAAAAGCCAAGATATTTCAAAAAACTGTCAAATGACAGAGATTTCCCAAAAATAAAAAAACTGCTGAGGTAACGTCGCCGCACCTCAAGCAGTTTTCATTAATGAGTTGGTTCTGTACTAGAATGCTTTTTGCCTCTGCTTAAAGCATCTTGTTCTGTCATTTCAACGAGCCTATCTAAGTTGACGCCAGCTGGAAGGTTTTCTTTATGGTACCAATAGACAGGAGAGTTTCCGTTACTTGCAACATACACAATCCTTTGACTGTCTACGTCAGTAGCGGTATCCTCTGTAGCTGCATCTGGGCTGATCTGATCAGTGCCTTCTTCATCTGTAGTAGGTTCTTTGGTATCTTCTGTGAGAGTGTCATCACTATCAGTCGTTGTTTCTTCTTCAAGCGTTACATCAGATAGAAGACCTCCATTTTGGTAATCGATGGTAAAGCCATTGGCGGTGTTGAAAACACGCACCTTTTCATCGATGACACCGTCAGAAGATAAAGCTGAAACAACCACGTAACGAGGAACTAGCTCTGTTCCCACATAGACGGGTTCTGCTTTGTAGTAAACATGTACACTAGGATTTTGATTGATGTAGGTTAAGACTTTATTTTCAATGTATTGCATACCGCCTTTACGGTCATTATTGCCTACATTTTGAGTGCGGGTTCCAGTAATCAAATTGTTACGGTATGGGCGTCCACCTAAGCTGTCTGCAATGAGATGGCTACGGTCAAAGAGGTAGCCGTGACGAACTTTACCATTACTTAAAACAATACTGACTTCCTGATTATTTGGGATGCGTTTTACCTGTCTTGGGCTATGCTTATAATCATTCTCAGTAGCAGCTCGACCGTCTGCTTTAAATTGATAGGAGAACCAGCCACTTGGGTTGTAGTCGTTTTCCCATTTTTCACGAGAGCCTGCTGACATGTCAATCATATCTTTAGTGATAATGCCATAAGCTACTCCAGAACGATTGTAACCATCTAGATCAGCATATTGAAGGTCCGAAACAGTGACACGTTTTGTGCTACGACCACTTTTTTTTATAGACCTTCTCAGTCGTTGTTTTCAATTGAGGAAAGTCCTCTTTTTGAATAGCCGATTTTCCTTCAATGACATAATAGTCTGGGTATTGAGCCAACGTCCAGTCTTGCGTGACAGCTGTTTCTTGAGCATAGGTAACATTATCGTGAGGTTGAGCATTAGGAACGAATCCTAACGATAAGGTCATTGCTAAGGCTACAAGAGAATGGGAAAGCCATTTCCTTCTGAGTTTAGACATGAGAAGTCCTCCTTTTTTATTTACTAGTTAAGTATATCGTTATTAAGGTTAAAATGTATGAATTTAATAAAAATATTTTTTAAGTAATGTAATGTTGTAAAAATGAATGAAAGATAATAGAGAATAATCAAAAAAATGAGTTTTTTGATATGAATGAAACAAGAAAATAACTTGTTTATTTGATGATTCAAAGGATTTTAGGCTATTTTAAGGTAATCTTTAGATATTATTTTCTCTTTTTTACAGAAAAGGATTGTGATAGATGGTTTCTTATTTGATTTAAAAAACCTAAAAGAGTGACAACATCATAAAAAAACAGAGGGATTTTCCTCTGTTTTTAACCTATTAACGATTTAAGTCAATGACTTCAATTTTATAGCCATCGGGATCTTGAATAAAGTAGTAGCGGGCTGATTTGTCAGTTAACCCTTTAATATCTGTGACAGGGAATCCTGCTTGACGATGTTTTTCGTGGTCTTCCTCGAAATTGTCAGAGCCAAGGGCAATATGGCCATAACCATCTCCTAAGTCATAGTCACCGTGATCATAATTATAGGTCAACTCTAGCTCATAACTTTCTCCTTCAAGCGCTAAATACACGAGAGTGAATTGGCTGTCTGGAAAATCTCTTCGACGGGTTTCCTTAAAAGGAAAGGCCTTGGTGTAAAAGTCCACTGATTTGTCGAGATCTTTGACGCGGATACAGGTGTGTAATGCTTTCATATATTCTCCTTATTTCACTACTGAAATCACTTCTTCACGAGGTTTGCGAACTTGAGGATGTCTGGGATCTCTGAGACGGTAGCCCAAGGACAACATGCTGGCAATACCTTCTTTGTCTTTATTAATAATACCATGAGTTGCTAAAATAGTGTCAACTTTTGCATAGTTGAACCCTTCAATAGGACAAGAATCTATTCCTAACAGGGCAGCTGTCATCATCATATTGCCAAGAGCGATATAGGTCTGTTTTGCAGTCCAATCAAAGAGCGCTCTGGGGTCATCTGCCATGTCCATGTCCTCTTTTTGGAAGGCCTCGTAAAGTTTTAAACGACTCTCAAGTCCCTCTCCCTCTTCTATTCCTCTTCTTAGGAGACTATTTTTAATAACGGGGCTATCGTACCTAGCATTTCTTTCAGCAATTAACAGTACAAAATGGCTAGCTGTTTCGAGTTGATATTGGGCACCCCAGGCAAAGGGTTTGATTTCCTCTTTTATTTGCTTATTATCTAGGACTACAAAGCGCCAGCCTTCTAAGCCAACAGAAGAAGGGCTTAGCCAAGCAGCATCTAAAATAAGGTTCAAGTCTTCCTCGGAAATCGTTTCATCTTTATAAACACGAACGGCTGTCCTAAAGTGTAGTGCTTGTTGTAATTGGTGATGAATGGACTGGTTCATAAGAATAACCTTCCTTTCGTTAGGAGTGATATCTGGGTAAGGATTAACCTTCAAAGTAAAGCAATTCTTTTGGGGTATGAGTAAAGACTTCAAAGCCGTCTTTAGTGACATAACCACAATCTTCAATGCGGACACCAACTTTACCTGGAATGTAAATGCCTGGTTCCACAGAGAAGCACATGCCTTCTTCAATCACAAGCTCATTCCCAGCCATAATAGATGGAAATTCATGCACATCCATACCGATACCATGCCCTAGGCGGTGGTTGAAGTACTCTCCATAGCCAGCTTTTTCGATGACTTGGCGGGCAGCGGCATCTACTTGAGCTGCTGTAACACCTGGTTTAATAAAGTCAATAGCTGCTTGATGTGCTTCAAGGCAAAGATTATACATGTCGATTTGGAATTGGTTGGGCTTACCGACAGCAACTGTTCGTGTCATATCACTAGTGTAGCCTAAGGTTTCAACTCCTAAGTCAAAGAGAAGAAGAGCATTGTTTTCAATCTTGTTGGTACCCGGAATCCCATGAGGATTGGCAGCGTTGTTACCCGTTAAGACCATAGTGTCAAAGCTCATTTTGTTAATGCCTTGTTTTTTCATTTCAAATTCAATTTGAGCGATGATGTCTGTTTCGGTAACATCCAAGGAGATGTTATCAAAACCAACTTGAACGGCCTTGTCAGCGAACTGACCAGCAATCATCATTTTCTCAATTTCATCAGCTGATTTGATGAGGCGCATGCCTTGAACAAACGGGGTTAGATTAGCAAATTGTCCTGAAAAGACTGTCTGCAACCCATGGAATTTACTGACGTTAAGGTGGTCAAATTCGGCATAAATGGTTTTGGCCGCTGTATTTGGTAAAACGGCTTTGATTTTTTCCCAAGGATTTTCAGAATCCACATAGCCAAAGACTGGGAAGTCAACTTCTTGGCTAGCTCTGGCCACCTCAAGGGCAGGTACAAAAAGCACAGGAGCTAAATCATGGTAGACAAACAAAAATAGTTGTCTCTCATGCGGGTCACAGAAGAATCCAGTCAAATAATTAATGGTAACAGGATCTGAAAAAATAGCCAGTTCAGCTCCTTTTTGCTCAAGATGCAAACGTATTTGGTCTAATTTTGTCATAGGAAAACCTTCTTTCTGCCTACTATTTTTCCAAAAAAAGCTTAAAAAATCAAGCTTTGGGTCAATCTTTGAAAACTTTTTCAAAAATTAACCTTTAATACTTGAAAGTGGTTACAAAACATGCTAAAATATTTTTTGAAAGCGTAATTTTCAAATAGAAAGGAAGACAAAAAATGAATACAGATGATACCATCACGATTTATGACGTTGCCCGTGAAGCTGGTGTTTCTATGGCAACTGTTAGTCGTGTTGTTAATGGCAATAAAAACGTTAAGGAAAACACGCGTAAGAAAGTTTTAGAAGTCATTGACCGCCTAGATTATCGTCCAAATGCTGTCGCACGTGGTCTCGCCAGCAAAAAAACAACAACCGTCGGGGTTGTGATTCCGAATATTGCAAACAGTTATTTTTCTATTTTAGCCAAAGGTATTGATGATATCGCCGCTATGTATAAATATAATATTGTACTTGCCTCTAGTGATGAGGATGATGACAAGGAGGTTAACGTTGTTAATACCCTCTTTGCTAAGCAAGTTGACGGTATTATCTTTATGGGGCACCACTTGACTGAAAAAATCCGTGCGGAATTTTCACGCTCACGCACCCCGATTGTTTTAGCAGGGACAGTTGACCTTGATCATCAATTACCAAGTGTTAATATTGACTATAAGGCAGCTGTGTCTAATGTGGTTGATATTTTGGCAGAAAACCATCAGAGCATTGCCTTTGTGTCAGGACCACTTATTGATGACATCAATGGTAAAGTACGTTTGGCAGGTTACAAAGAAGGCTTGAAGCACAACAAACTTGACTTCAAAGAAGGACTTGTTTTTGAAGCTAACTATTCTTATAAAGAAGGTTTTGAATTGGCACAACGTGTGATTAACTCAGGAGCAACAGCAGCTTATGTGGCTGAAGATGAGTTAGCAGCGGGTCTTTTAAATGGTTTGTTTGAAGCAGGCAAACGCGTTCCAGAAGATTTTGAAATCATCACAAGCAATGATTCACCAGTTGTTCAATATACCCGTCCAAACTTGAGTTCTATCAGCCAACCCGTTTACGACTTGGGAGCTGTCAGCATGCGGATGTTGACTAAAATCATGAACAAAGAAGAGTTGGAAGAAAAAGAAATTCTTTTGAATCATGGTATTAAAAAACGCGGAACCACTAAATAGGTTACTGTAGGGTATTATTTGTTAAAAAACGAAATACTAAAAGATAGTACTTTGTGTTGTCCCTAAAAAGAGGCTCAATTTCTTTTATTGGTATAAGCAAGATAGATAGAGGCTGGGGAAACTGATATCCCAGCCTTTTTTAGGAGAGAAGTAATGACAAATCAACTAATCATGCAGGCTTTTGAGTGGTATCTTCCTGCAGATGGTAACCACTGGAAAACAGTGAAAGCAAGTATTCCACAATTACAGCATTTAGGAGTGACTGAGCTCTGGCTTCCTCCTGCTTTTAAAGGAACTGGTATTAATGATGTGGGATATGGTGTTTATGATTTATTTGACCTAGGGGAATTTGATCAAAATGGCACAGTCATTACCAAATACGGTAGTAAACAAGAATATCTCGACCTTATTACAGCTTTGAAAGAAGCTGCCATCAAACCAATCGCAGATATTGTTCTTAACCATAAAGCCAATGGAGATCATAAGGAACGTTTTTTTGTCATCAAAATGAATCCTGAAAATCGCCAGGAAGCTCTGACAGAACCTTATGAGATTGAAGGCTGGACTGGTTTTGACTTTCCTGGTCGAAATGGTTGCTATAATGATTTTAAATGGCATTGGTATCATTTCACAGGGCTTGATTATGATGCCAAGAACAATGAAACTGGCATTTACATGATTACAGGTGACAATAAGGGCTGGGCCAACAATGACTTGATTGATGACGAACATGGTAATTTTGATTACCTCATGTACAATGATTTGGACTTCAAACACCCAGAGGTTATTCAAAACTTGCAGGATTGGGCTAAGTGGTTTATTGAGACAACAGGAATCGAAGGTTTTCGTCTAGATGCCGTCAAACACATTGATTCTTATTTTATCCAAACCTTTGTCAATGATATTCGCACTCAAATCAAACCAGATTTAGAAGTTTTTGGTGAGTATTGGAAGTCAGACCAAGACTCCATGGAAGACTACTTGGAAGCCACCAATGAACAGTTTGCTTTAGTAGATGTCGGTCTTCACATGTCTTTCTTTAACGCCAGTCATCAAGGAAAGGATTTTGATTTAACACATATCTTTGAAGGAAGTTTAGTGGCTAGCAGGCCTGACTTGGCTATTACTTTTGTTGAAAATCATGACACGCAACGTGGTCAAGCTTTGGAGTCCACAGTGGAAGATTGGTTTAAACCTCTGGCCTACGGCTTAATTCTCTTGCGCCAAGAAGGCAAACCTTGTCTGTTCTATGGCGATTATTATGGTATTTCCGGAGACTTTGCTCAAGCTAGTTTTAAAGAAGTGCTTGACAAGTTGACGCTGTTGCGTAAAGAGGCTGTTTACGGGGAACAAGTCGATTATTTTAATCACGCTAATTGCATTGCTTGGACTTGTTTAGGCGATGAAGAACATCCCCATCCGCTGGCAGTTATCCTATCAAATGGTGATGAAGGTTGGAAGCATGTGGAAATCGGTCAAGACTTTGTCGGGCAGACCTTTGTCGATTACTTAGGCCATTGTTCAGAAAAGGTAGTGGTGGCTGAAGATGGTTGGCTTGATATTAAGGTGGAGACAGGCTCTATTTCAGCCTGGGTACCTGAAGAAAGAAGCTTTTAAAATGGGAAATCAGTCTTTGGGCTGATTTTTCGTTATCCTAGTGAAAATTCCTATAAAATGAGCTATAATAGAGGTTATGAAAGTTCTATTATATTTAGAAGCAGAAAATTATTTAAAAAAATCAGGAATTGGACGTGCTATCAAGCATCAGGCAAAAGCCTTGTCTTTGGTGGGTCAGGATTTCACCACTGATCCCAATGACGATTATGATTTGGTTCATCTCAATACCTATGGTTTAAAAAGTTGGCTCTTGATGGCTAAAGCGCAAAAAGCAGGCAAAAAGGTCATCATGCATGGGCACTCTACAGAGGAGGACTTTAGAAATTCCTTTATTTTTTCAAACCTCTTATCACCTTTGTTTAAGAAATACCTCTGTCAATTTTACAATAAGGCTGATGCTATTATTACCCCTACCTTGTATTCCAAGTCTTTAATTGAGCAGTATGGTGTGAAAACACCTATTTTTGCGGTGTCCAACGGTATTGATTTGGAACAGTATAGAGCAGATTCTGAAAAAGAAGCTGCTTTTCGTCAGTATTTTGACATTAAAGAGGGCGAAAAAGTAGTGATGGGAGCAGGATTGTTTTTCCTTAGAAAAGGGATTGATGACTTTGTCAAAGTTGCTCAAGCTATGCCAGATGTAAGGTTTATCTGGTTTGGAGAGACTAATAAATGGGTAATTCCCGCTCAAGTTCGTCGCCTCGTAAATGGTAAGCATCCTAAAAATCTCATTTTTCCAGGCTACATTAAAGGTGGGGTTTATGAGGGTGCTATGACTGGTGCCGATGCCTTTTTCTTCCCAAGTCGCGAAGAAACAGAAGGCATTGTGGTTTTAGAAGCCTTAGCGAGTCGTCAGCACCTTGTTTTACGTGATATCCCAGTTTACGATGGTTGGGTTGATCAAAATAGTGCTGAATTAGCAACTGATATCCCAGGTTTTATCCAAGCTTTGACCAAAATTTTAGCTGGTGACAGCAACAAAATGGACGCTGGTTACAAGGTTGCCCAAAGTCGTCGCCTAGAAACAGTTGGTCAAGCATTAGTAGATGTCTATAAAAAAGTAATGGAGTTATAAGATGCGTGTAGGTTTATTTACAGATACCTATTTTCCACAAGTTTCTGGAGTTGCCACGAGCATTCGTACCTTAAAAGAAGAACTTGAAAAAGAAGGTCACGAGGTCTATATTTTCACCACCACTGATAGAGATGTCAAACGCTTTGAAGATCCAACGATTATTAGGCTGCCAAGCGTTCCTTTTGTGTCTTTTACGGATAGGCGCGTGGTTTATCGTGGCTTGATTTCTTCTTATAAAATTGCTAAGCAGTATGACCTTGATCTTATCCATACCCAGACAGAATTTAGCCTTGGGTTATTAGGAAAGATGGTGGGCAAAGCCTTACGAATTCCTGTTGTTCATACTTACCATACCCAGTATGAAGACTATGTTAGCTATATTGCTAACGGTAAAATTATTCGCCCAAGCATGGTTAAGCCTCTTCTCAGAGGCTATTTGAAAGACTTGGACGGTGTGATTTGTCCAAGTCGAATTGTCCTCAACCTACTGGAAGGTTACGAAGTCACTATCCCTAAGCGTGTGATCCCAACAGGCATTCCTTTAGAAAAATACATTCGTGATGATATTAAAGCAGAAGATGTTGCCAGTTTAAAAGAGGAATTGGGCATTGCTGCTGATGAGACCATGTTGCTAAGCTTGTCACGGATTTCTTATGAAAAAAATATTCAGGCTATTATTAATCAGATGCCAACGGTCTTAGCCAAACATTCAAAAATTAAACTGATTGTTGTTGGAGATGGTCCTTACTTAGAAACCTTAAAAGACTTGGCGATGCAATTAAAGGTCGAGCAGCATGTGACCTTTACAGGCATGGTTCCTCATGACAGAGTCGCTTTGTACTATAAAGCTTGTAATTTCTTCGTCTCAGCATCAACTAGTGAAACACAGGGCTTGACCTATATTGAAAGTCTGGCCAGTGGTAAGCCTATTATCGCGCAGAGTAACCCGTACTTGGATGATGTGATTACAGACAAGATGTTTGGGACGCTTTACCATGCTGAAGAAGACCTAAGTGATGCCATCATTGATGCCATCGTAGAGACACCGGTTATGGATCAGCAATTACTAGAAGAAAAACGTTACGAGATTTCAGCTGAGCATTTTGGAAAATCTATTTACACCTTTTATTTAGACACTCTGATTGCAAGAAATAATAAGGAACCACAAAAATTAAGCCTTTATCTCAACCATTCTGGTAAGAATAGTTCTCTTAAACTGGTGCAAGGGGCTATCCATTTGCCTAAACGAGCTGTTAAGGCGACAGCTCTGACTTCTGTCAAAGTGGTCAAGGCTCCTATCAAGTTGGTCAATGCGATCAAAGATTTTCTGGATTAAGGCTTGTAAATTTTTGAAAACTTGCTATAATAATCTTGAAGACAAGTTAGATTGCACAAAATCTTTTAAGCGAGTGCTGGTTGGTGGAAAGAGCACAAAGGTGGATAATCTAATACTCCTTCCTGGTTTTTATGTAAACATAAAAGGGTGGCTCCCTTATCGCCAATAGAGGTGCACGGCATGCTTTTTTGTCCTGCATAAATTAAGGTGGAACCACGCTGATTGCGTCCTTTGGGAAGCAATCAGCTTTTTTGTTTTTGACGTCTCACCATACCTTTATTGAAAGAGAAGGAAGAATTCTTATCTCAAAGCTCTAAAGCCTAGTGTCGCTGGACTTAGGATGACATGCCGACCTCTTGTTTCTGACTTGTTTTACTATCCATGTTTAAGTGGAAATCTTAACTGACTTAAAGGAGAAAGCAAATGATTAAGATTACTTTTCCAGATGGCGCCGTTCGTGAATTTGAATCTGGCGTAACAACGTTTGAGATTGCTGAGTCCATCAGTAAATCGTTAGCTAAAAAAGCTTTGGCTGGTAAATTCAATGGCCAACTGATTGACACAACCCGTGCCATTGCAGAAGATGGTAGTATTGAAATTGTGACACCTGATCACGAGGATGCTTATGATGTGCTTCGTCACTCTGCAGCCCACTTATTTGCCCAAGCTGCAAAACGTTTGTTCCCAAATCTTCATTTGGGTGTTGGCCCTGCCATTGCAGAAGGTTTTTACTACGATACAGATAACGCTGACGGCCAAATTTCAAACGAAGATCTGCCACGTATCGAAGCTGAAATGCAAAAAATCGTGAAAGAAAACTACCCATGTATTCGTGAGGAAGTGACTAAAGAAGAAGCTTTGGAATTGTTCAAAGACGATCCTTACAAGGTAGAGTTGATTAATGAACATGCCGGTGCTGGTTTGACTGTTTACCGTCAAGGTGAATTTGTGGACCTTTGCCGTGGCCCTCACGTGCCATCAACAGGTCGCATCCAAGTCTTCCACTTGCTCAACGTGGCGGGTGCTTACTGGCGTGGTAACAGTGACAACAACATGATGCAACGTGTCTATGGAACAGCGTGGTTTGATAAAAAAGACCTTAAAGCTTACTTGACTCGTCTTGAAGAAGCCAAAGAGCGTGATCACCGTAAACTTGGTAAAGAACTTGACTTGTTCATGATTAGCCAAGAAGTTGGTCAAGGTTTGCCATTCTGGTTACCAGATGGAGCAACTATTCGTCGTACTCTTGAACGCTATATCACAGACAAGGAATTAGCTTCAGGCTACCAACACGTTTACACACCACCTCTTGCTTCTGTGGAATTGTACAAGACATCAGGTCACTGGGAGCACTACCAAGAAGACATGTTCCCTGTGATGGACATGGGAGATGGGGAAGAATTTGTCCTTCGTCCAATGAACTGCCCACACCACATTCAAGTGTATAAAAACCATGTGCATTCTTACCGTGAATTGCCTATCCGTATTGCCGAACTAGGGATGATGCACCGTTATGAAAAATCAGGTGCCCTATCTGGCTTGCAACGGGTACGTGAGATGACCTTGAATGATGGCCATATCTTCGTGACACCAGAACAAATTCGTGATGAATTTAAACGTACCCTTCAATTGATTATTGACGTTTACGAAGATTTCAACTTGACCGATTACCGTTTCCGTTTGTCCTACCGTGACCCAGAAGATACTCATAAATATTATGACAATGACGAAATGTGGGAAAATGCGCAAGCCATGCTAAAAGGTGCCATGGATGACATGGGTGTAGACTACTTTGAAGCAGAAGGTGAAGCAGCCTTCTATGGGCCAAAATTAGATATTCAAGTGAAAACAGCTCTTGGTAATGAAGAAACCCTATCAACCATTCAGTTGGATTTCTTGTTGCCAGAACGCTTTGACCTCAAATACATTGGTGCTGATGGCGAAGAACATCGTCCAGTCATGATTCACCGTGGGGTTATTTCAACGATGGAACGCTTCACTGCGATTTTAATCGAGACTTACAAGGGTGCTTTTCCAACTTGGTTGGCACCTCACCAAGTAACGGTGATTCCAATTTCAAATGAAGCCCACATTGACTATGCTTGGGAAGTAGCTAAAACACTTCGTGACCGTGGAGTTCGTGCAGATGTGGATGACCGCAATGAAAAAATGCAATACAAGATTCGTGCGTCACAAACCAGCAAAATCCCTTACCAATTGATTGTTGGGGATAAAGAAATGGAAGAGAAATCAGTTAACGTGCGCCGCTATGGTAGCAAGGCGACTCACACCGAATCTGTGGAAGACTTTGTGGAAAATATCTTGGTAGATATTGCTCGCAAATCACGCCCAGATGCACAAGCTTAATCAATGATGAAAGGAAGTTCAAAGGACTTCTTTTTCTTTTTTTAAACCTCGAGCAAGCGGTTGCGCTTGCTTTCTCATAGTGTTATAATGAGTTACTTACTAACTGATAAAAGAAATGAGGGTTAGCAGATGGCAATGATAGAAGTATCTCATCTTCACAAACAGTTTACTAAAACCATTAAAGAGCCTGGGTTAAAAGGGGTGATGAAATCGTTTGTTAACCCGCAAAAAGAGGTATTTGAGGCTGTTAAAGACTTGTCTTTTGAAGTGCCTAAGGGGCAAATTTTAGGATTTATTGGCGCCAATGGTGCAGGAAAATCAACAACAATTAAGATGTTAACAGGAATTTTAAAGCCAACATCTGGGTATTGTCGCATTAACGGGAAGATTCCGCAAGATAATCGTCAAGATTATGTCAAAGATATTGGCGTTGTTTTTGGGCAACGGACCCAACTGTGGTGGGATTTGGCCTTGCAGGAAACCTATGCTGTGTTAAAAGAAATTTACGATGTGCCTGAAAAAGACTTTCGCAAGCGTATGGATTTTTTAAATGAGGTCTTAGAACTTAACGAGTTTATTAAGGATCCTGTTCGAACGTTGTCCCTAGGACAACGCATGCGAGCTGACATCGCAGCCTCTTTATTGCATAATCCGAAAGTGCTTTTTTTAGACGAACCAACGATTGGCTTGGATGTTTCTGTCAAAGACAATATTCGACGTGCCATCACTCAGATTAATCAAGAAGAAGAGACAACCATTCTGTTGACAACTCATGATTTGAGTGATATTGAACAACTGTGTGATCGGATTATCATGATTGATAAGGGCCAAGAAATCTTTGATGGCACGGTGACTCAACTCAAACAAACATTTGGGAAGATGAAAAGCTTATCTTTTGAATTGGAAGCGGGACAGGAAGAAGTTGTTTCTCAGTTTCTTGGTTTGCCTGATATAACTGTGGAACGACACGAATTAACTTTGGAAATTCAATATGACAGTTCCCGTTACCAAACAGCAGATGTTATTCAACGAACCATGGCTGATTTTGTGGTGAGAGACCTGAAAATGACAGATGCTGATATTGAAGATATCATCCGTCGTTTTTACCGAAAGGAGCTGTGACATGCAATCATTCTGGAAACGCTATAAGCCCTTTATCAGTGCAGGAATTCAAGAATTAATGACTTATCGGGTCAATTTCTTTCTCTATCGACTAGGGGATGTTATGGGAGCTTTTGTGGCTTTTTATCTTTGGAAGGCTGTGTTTGATTCCTCCAAACAGTCCTTGATTAATGGTTTTACTCTGTCAGATATGACCTTTTATATTATCATGAGTTTTGTGACGGCTTTGTTAACGAAATCGGATAGCTCCTTTATGATTGGTGAGGAAGTGAAAGATGGGTCTATTATCATGCGGTTGCTTCGGCCAGTTCACTTTGCGGCTTCTTACCTTTTTATGGAGATAGGCTTTCGGTGGATTGTTCTCATCAGTGTTGGCTTTCCGTTTTTGGTGGTGATTTTCGGAATCAAACTAATGGCGGGAATGTCGTTCTGGCAACTTCTAGCTACTGTGTTTCTCTACCTGCTTAGTCTTTTATTGGCCTTCTTGATTAATTTTTATTTCAATATCTGTTTTGGCTTTTCTGCCTTTGTTTTCAAAAACCTTTGGGGTTCTAACTTATTAAAGAATGCCTTGGTTGCCTTTATGTCAGGCAGTTTGATTCCATTGGCTTTTTTTCCTAAAGTGGTTTCTATAGTGCTTAGTTTTCTACCGTTTTCCTCTTTGGTTTACACGCCAGTTATGATTGTCATTGGGAAATACAGCCTTAGTCAGATAATGGTGGCCCTAAGTTTGCAAATCTTTTGGTTACTGGTGATGGTAGTCTTATCGCAAGTCATCTGGAAAAAGGTTCAGTACCATTTAACGATTCAAGGAGGGTGAGATGGCAAAATTGAGACGTATGCACGCTATTTTTATCAAACAATACCTCAAACAAATTATGGAATACAAGGTTGATTTTGTGGTGGGAGTGCTAGGTGTTTTTCTCACTCAGGGACTTAATCTGCTCTTTTTATCGGTACTTTTCCAACATATCCCTTCTTTAGAAGGCTGGACGTTTGAACAAATTGCCTTTATTTATGGCTTTTCTTTGATTCCAAAGGGAATTGATCACCTCTTTTTTGACAATCTTTGGGCTTTAGGGCAACGGCTTGTCCGCAAAGGAGAATTTGACAAGTACCTCACCAGACCAATTAGTCCTTTGTTTCATGTTTTGGTTGAGACATTTCAAGTGGATGCCTTGGGTGAATTATTGGTTGGGGTTATCTTATTAGTGACCACGGCTGGTAGTATCGTATGGACTCTTCCTAAGGTGCTTTTGTTTATTCTGGTTATTCCTTTTGCGACCTTGATTTACACCTCTTTAAAAATTGCGACCGCCAGCATTTCTTTTTGGACCAAGCAGTCTGGGGCAGTTATCTATATTTTTTACATGTTTAATGACTTTTCCAAGTACCCTATGTCCATTTACCATTCCTTTTTGCGGTGGTTAATCAGTTTTGTCATTCCCTTTGCTTTTACAGCTTATTACCCTGCTTCTTATTTTTTAACAGGTCAGCACCTGCTCTTTAATATTGGAGGCTTGGTAGTGGTGTCGTTACTGGTTTTGGCCTTGTCGCTTAAGCTTTGGAAATGGGGACTAGGTGCTTATGAAAGTGCTGGTTCCTAGAGAGACTCTTAAACAAATTGAAAATCGTTTAGGTCAGAATATGAAAACCTAGTTAATGAAGAAAGGCAGCTGTTGTAAAAACGGCTGCCTTTTTTGTGATGGTTTACCAAGCGTAGGCATTGGTTGGAGCTTGTAAGTAGTCTAGCCACTGTCTATCTTTAAGACGGCAAAGGGTAACAGAGATACCAGTCATGTCAAGGCTAGTCATGAATTTTCCATTTTTGATAAAAGGAAGATGAAGCCCTTCAAGATCTAAAAGTTGATGGATATCATTCAGAAAAATGCCTTGTTCCAAGTCGGTTGCTGTTCCTAAATTATTGACTAGAAGAATAAAATGTTCGTCTTCTTGCCAATGGAATTTAATTTGAAGCTTATTAACAATTTCCACAGCAAGATGCTCTGATGACATAAATGGGACCGTGCGATAGCCTTCTTCACCATGAATACCAATCCCATATGAAATCTGATGATCAGGCAAGTCAAAAAGAGGTAGTGCCGCATTGGGTAGGCTAGCAGATTTGGTTGCAAATCCGATGGTAGCAATCTCTGTGGCAAGGTCAAAAGCTAGGTGTTCAAGGTCATCCAAACTTGCCCCACTTTGTGCAGCTGCTCCTAAGATTTTGTGAAGCAATATAGTTCCAGCGAGTCCTCGGTGACGCATTTGGAATTGCTTTTTAGGTTCAACCGAGATATCGTCGTGGGAAATAATATATTTGATGTTACGACCTTCTTGTCGTGCTAGATGAATGGCTTGGCTAAATTCACGAATGTCGGCTTCAAAGTTTTTGATAATGACAAAGACCCCCTTACCTTTATCTAGAAATCGCAGGGCTTCTAAGATGTCTGTGGCAGTTGGGGGAGTAAAAATATCGCCATAGATAGCAGCTGACAGCATACCATCACCAACGAAGCCGGAATGAGCAGGTTCGTGTCCGGATCCTCCTCCGGATAAAATTGGGATAAGTTGATCATCGAGATGCCTATTATAAATAATAGGCAAATCCTGTAATTGGACTAGGTGGGGATGGGCTGATAATACACTTGCTATATATTGGGAAATAAGTGTTTGTGTTTGATTTAATATGGTTACCATGACGTTTTCCTCGTTTAATGAATGCTGGTTAAGATAAGCTGCTTGAGATAGGTAAGACAAGGTTTAGGCTCACTCTGACTAACATAACCTTTAATCATATCTGCTAATGCCCTAGCGTGATAATGGTTTAAAAAAGCAAGATAATCAGCAGCATCAGATTGGCTCATTTCTTGACTTTGGTATTCAGAAATGATTTTAGCCATTAAGAGCTGACAGTAGTCCACAAAGTAGCTGTAAAAATCATTTTGCCCGTTGATATCAAATAGTTGGGCATAAAACGCCTTGTTGCGTTCAAAATAAAAGAGCAACTCTTCTAACAGTTGAAAGCCACTGATGTAATTGAGATTGTGTGTGACCTGTTCCTGAAGTTCAGTCTCAAAAATCCAGTCTAACAGTTCATACTTATCTAGAAAATGATTGTAGAAGGTTTGCCGCCTGATTTGGGCCTGATCCATAATATCAACGACAGAAATTTTTTCAAAGCTTTTCACTGCTAGTTGCTTTTTCAAAGCTTTGGCAATTTTTTTCTTGGTGATGAGAGAAGTTGCCATAAGTAATCCTTTAATATGAAATATCTTCTGCCATTATACCTTATCAAAGGCATTTTAGAAAGAAAAGGGACAAATCTGAGGATTTGTCCCTTACGTTTTGGGAGGGGCTATTTTATAATGAAAGCGTAAACAAAAAATCGGAGGAAGATCCATGAAAAAAATTATGAATGATGCCACTCAGATTGTGGACGATATGTTGCAAGGTTTAGCTTATATGCATGATGACTTAGTGGAACGCCTAGATGGTTATGATGTGATTGTTCGTAAAGCAGAGAAGACGGGAAAAGTAGCCCTTATTTCAGGTGGTGGTTCTGGACATGAGCCATCTCATGCTGGTTTTGTTGGTGAAGGCATGTTGTCAGCAGCTATCTGTGGTGCAGTCTTTACTTCCCCAACTCCAGATCAAATTTTAGAAGCTATCAAAGCAGCTGATGAAGGTGCTGGTGTCTTCATGGTCATCAAAAATTATTCAGGTGACATTATGAACTTTGAAATGGCCCAAGAATTAGCAGAAATGGAAGGCATTGATGTTGCCAGTGTTGTCGTTGATGATGATATTGCGGTTGAGAATAGCCTCTACACTCAAGGTCGTCGTGGCGTTGCGGGAACCATTCTTGTTCACAAGATTTTGGGACATGCTGCGCGTGAGGGCAAATCATTAGCGGATATTAAAGCTCTTGCTGATGAATTGGTCCTAAATATTAAAACTATTGGTCTAGCTCTTTCTGGAGCAACTGTTCCTGAAGTTGGCAAACCTGGTTTTGTGCTTGAAGATGATGAGTTTGAATACGGTGTTGGTATTCACGGTGAACCAGGCTACAAAAAAGAAAAATTACAATCATCATCAGTATTAGCTCAAGAGTTGGTAACTAAATTGGCAGATAGCTTTGACATGAGCGCAGGACAACATTATGGCGTCTTGGTCAATGGTTTGGGAGCTACACCATTAATGGAACAATACGTTTTTGCGAATGATGTGGCAAAACTCTTAGCAGAAAAAGATGTCACAGTCAGCTTCAAGAAAATTGGTGACTACATGACGTCTATTGATATGGCTGGTTTGTCTTTGACCTTGATCAAACTTGACAAGGATGAATGGACAGAAGCTCTTCAATCAGATGTTATCACACCAGCTTGGTAAGGAGGAAATCATGCAAGCACAAGATGCAATCAAATGGATGACCTTATTTAATGATAAAATTCAAGTGAATAAGGATTATTTAAGTCAATTGGATACGCCTATCGGAGATGGTGACCACGGTGGCAATATGGCGCGCGGGATGTCTGCTGTGACGGAAAATCTTGACGGTAAAGAATTTGCGAGCGCAGCGGATGTCTTTAAGGTCGTTGCTATGCAGTTGCTAGGCAAAGTTGGTGGAGCTTCAGGCCCATTGTATGGTTCTGCCTTTATGGGGCTTTCAAAAGCTAGTGAGGATAGCAGTTTGGCAGATGCTTTGCAGGCTGGATTGGACATGATTCAAAAACGTGGTAAGGCAGAAAAAGGTGAGAAAACCATGGTGGATGTTTGGATTCCTGTGATTGAAGCCTTGAAAAATGACGGGTTAACCAAGGATGTGGTTGAAGAGGCTGTTTTAGCTACCAAAGACATCCAGGCAACTAAAGGACGCGCTTCTTATGTAGGAGAACGCTCAGTGGGTCATATTGATCCAGGTTCCTTCTCATCAGGACTCTTATTTGAAGCCATGTTGGAAGCAGAGGTGGTTTAATGTCAGATTTGGGAATTATTATTGTATCGCATTCTAAAAATATTGCTCAAGGAGTTGTCGACCTGATTTCAGAGGTGGCGACAGATGTTGCCATCACCTATGTCGGAGGTACAGAAGATGGTGGTATTGGCACCAGTTTTGATCAAGTGCAGGCTATCGTTGACGCCAATCCTAAGGATGACTTATTGGCTTTCTTTGATCTTGGATCTGCCCGCATGAATATCGAAATGGTTTCAGATTTTTCTGACAAGACCATTACCTTGAATGTGGTTCCCATTGTCGAAGGGGCTTACACAGCAGCAGCTCTTATTCAGGCTGGCGCGGGCATGGATGCTATTTTAAGTCAGTTAGAAGAGTTAGCTATCAATAAATAAATAGCAAGGAGATTATCATGAATTTTACCGGTGAACTGTTAGGAACGTTTATTTTGGTTTTATTAGGAGACGGTGTGGTTTCTGCTTGTATCTTGAATAAAACCAAAGCTCAAAATAGTGGCTGGATTGCTATTGTTTTGGGCTGGGGAATTGCTGTAACCGTTGCGGTTTATATTAGTGGTTTCATGAGTGGTGCCCACTTAAACCCAGCCGTGACACTCGCTATGGCAGCCATTGGCTCATTGCCATGGTCTCAGGTAGTGACTTATCTTGTGGCTCAATTTCTTGGAGCAATGCTTGGAGCCTTAGTTCTCTACTTGCATTACTACCCACATTGGAAGGAAACCAAAGATGCTGGTACGATTTTAGCTTGTTTCTCAACTGGGCCAGCTATTCGCCACGCTTGGTCAAACCTTTTGGGCGAAGCTTTAGGAACAGCTGTTTTAGTGATTACGGTAATGGCCATTGGTCCTAATAAAGTAGCTGCTGGTTTTGGTCCGATTATTGTTGGTTTTGTGGTTATGGCAGTTGGTTTTTCACTTGGAGCAACCACTGGTTATGCCATCAACCCAGCGCGTGACCTTGGGCCACGTATCATGCATGCCTTACTTCCAATCCCAAATAAAGGAGATTCTGACTGGTCATACGCTTGGATTCCAGTTTTAGGTCCAATCCTTGGTGGGGTCGCAGGTGCCTTGATTTATCAAGTGATTTTAAATATGATGTAATGAACCGAAAAAGTTGGGTCTAGGACTCAACTTTTTTTGGTGGCTAAGAAGTGTTCTTTTACAGGTTTTCCCTTTTCTTGGACCGGAGCTTTCAGTATAATAAAGTTAACGTGATTGAAAAATGAGGGTGACAATGAGAAGGCTACTAAGTACCATGATTAAGTGCAACCAAGATTTACCAAAGAACAGCCTGGTGGTTGACATGACCTTAGAAAAAGCTGCGCAATTATATGAAAATCAAGTGCTCACGGATACCCAACATTTCCGGAAAATAAGGTTGAGTGAATCAGGGCTGACGCTTGAGGTCCGATTCTTGAAGAAGCAGCCAGTTCAGTGGCTATCAGAATCCACCAATAGTAATCAATTAGAAGAAAAGGCTAATAAGTTTTTAGCAAATGATGATCAGACAATAAATATCAGTCAAGCTGCCTTTGCTCAATTTCTAGAGGATACCGGGGATCAAAATCCTATTCACCGAGAAGCACCTTATGTTTTACCCGGAGCATTCTTACTCGAGCAGGTGAGTGATAGGCTAGCTATCGATTATCGTCGATTACATTTGCGCTTTTATGCACCAGCGGTTTTAGATAGAACTATCCAATTGATGGTGAAAGGCAGAGCCATTGGCCTGTTTCAAGCTGGTAAATTAGTAGCTAAAGGAGATTATGACCATGACGGATATTTATATTGCTGCAGGCCTTAGAACCCCTATCGGTTTAGTAGGGAAACAATTTGCTAAAGAACAACCAGAAATCCTTGGAGCAAAGCTCATCAATGCTTTACAAAATAAGTATCCAGCTCCTATTGACCAAGTAATTTGTGGCAATGCCGTCGGAACTGGTGGTAATATTGGGCGCTTGATGACCCTGTATTCTCATTTAGGAGAATCTGTCTCTGCTTTGACGGTTGATATGCAGTGTGCATCAGCTGGTGCAGCTCTTTCCGTGGGTTATGCTAAAATCAAGGCAGGTATGGCAAGCAACCTTTTAGTGGGAGGGATTGAAAGCAGCTCCTTACAACCTGAATCGGTATATGCTTCAGCTGATTGGCGCCAAGGCCCTTACAAAGTTGCCCAGTTTTCTCCGGACACCAACAGTCCATTTGCGATGATTGAGGGGGCAGAACGAGTGGCAAGAGAACATGGCTTTACAAAGGAGTATTTGAATCACTGGACATTGAAGAGTCATCAAAAGGCTAGTTATTGCCAGGAGCAAGCCCTGTTAGCTGATCTTATTCTAGACCTGCCAGGTGCTAGTGATCAAGGTATTCGACCGCGCTTGTCAAGTAAGGTGTTGTCAAAGGTACCCCCTATCTTAGGAGAGGGTCACGTGATTAGTGCAGCCAATGCCTGCCTCACCCATGATGCTGCTGCCTTTTTACAGCTAAGTAGTCAGCCTTCAGCTTTTAAACTTATTGATGTGGTAGAAGTAGCAGGAGACCCACAGCGTAGCCCCTTAATGGTGGTTACAGCTAGTCAAGTCCTTTTGGCAAAACATGGCCTAGGGATGGCAGATATGACAGCGATTGAATGGAACGAAGCCTTTGCCGTTATTGATGGTTTATTTGAAACCCATTACCCAGATTTATTGGACCGCTATAATATATTTGGAGGAGCTTTGGCCTACGGGCATCCTTTTGGAGCTTCGGCAGCTATTATTCTCTTACATTTAATGAAGGCTTTAGAAATTAAGGAAGGGCGGTATGGATTGGCAGCTATTCCAGCAGCGGGAGGGCAGGGAATTGCCTTCTTGGTAGAATACAATCAGGAGTGGTTCAATGCTAACTAGACTGAATCAGTGGGCGAAGGAATGTCCTGATAAGAGAGCTGTTGTGACGGATCAACAAACCTTGACCTATTATGAATTATGGCAAGCTATTATCACTGATAAGAAGTTGCGGCTAGAAGAGCGTCCACAGGTTATTCACGAACAACATTACCTCAAGCAGTTGATTGCCTTTTTACAAGGGTTACGGCAAAATAATCGCCCTCTTATTGCCCATCCCAATATGCCTGATGGCTACCAACAGCGGATTAGGCAGGATAATCAAAAGCCACCGACCCAGGCTGACTTTGCAGTCTTGAGTTCGGGTTCCACAGGTCAAGCTAAATTATTTTGGCGGTCATTGTCTTCGTGGACTGAGATGTTTGACTATCAAAATCAGGTTTTTGGCCTGAATGCAGATACAAGTCTTTTTTTGCATGGGAGTTTTAGTTTTACCGGTAATTTAAATTTAGCCTTGGCACAGCTTTGGGCAGGTGGTTGTATTGTTTGGACACAAAAACCATCTTTTAAGACCTGGCTTATGTTATGGCAAAAAGAGCAAGTTAGTCATCTTTATCTGTTGCCGACTTATCTCAATCGTATATTACCCTACCTCACTAAGGCCAATATGACAGCTACCCACCTCTTAACTTCTTCGCAACTGATGTCACCTGACTTACTCCAGCGTTATTATCAGACATTTCCTCAGCTCGAAGTTATTATTTTCTATGGAACTAGTGAATTGTCGTTCATCACTTGGTGTAATGGCAAAGACACTTTAGAAACAGCAGGTTTGGTGGGTCAACCTTTTCCAGGTGTCAACATCAGTCTTGTGGATAAACAAATTTTTGTGGAAACCCCTTATGCCATTGAAGGCATTAAACAGCCCTATAGTGTGTCAGATTTTGGAGAAATGTGCTCCGCTGGTTTAATATTGAAAGGACGACGAGATGACTGGGTCAACCAACAAGGCGTCAAATGCCATCTTCCTAGCCTTGTGGAATTGGTCGCACAAGCTTCAGGTGTAAAGGAAGCCACCGCGCTCAAAGTGGGGAGTGGTTTAAACCAAGCTGTCCTGTTGGTCTTAGTCTTGACTGAGAATCAGAAGTTGGCAGCGATTAAAGACTTTTTAGTCTCTCACCTTAGCCCTTGGCAATTGCCTAAATATTATCTTCTTGTAGACCAGCTTCCGCTCAACGATAGCGGTAAAATTGATCGAGCAGCTCTGCTGGCTTTATTACCATCTAAAGGGACATAGGTTTGGTAGTTGCAGCTTACTTTTAGAGGTTATCAACTGACCCGAAATGTTGAATATGGTATAATAAGGTCCAACAATGAAGGGGGGAAAGGCAATGACACAGGCTATTCTAGATCGTTACCAAGCTTTGAAAGAGTATCAAAGAGCTGGTTTATCGAATCAATCCTTTCGAGCGTTAGCGGAAGAAGCAGTCATTGATAGTCGTCTTGGGTCCCCTAGTTTCTGGATGATTTGGCCAATTGAAAAAAAGGCGAAAACAATCAAAGCATTACTGACATTTTTACTTGATTTGGTAGAAATGCCTGTCGAGTTAAGCGGTCAGCTAGAGGATACCAAGGCCTTGCTCGCTAACTTTTCTCCTGACTTATCACCAGACCATCCTTTTTGGAAAGAGATGGCTAGCTTAGTTGACCAAGCTTTTCCGGCTAGAACTTTAGGAGAAGTGGGTGACTTGGAAAGACGTTTGCATCAATTTCGTTATGTGATTTCCAGTCAGCAGGCTCAATATATTCGGAACTATTACAAACAAGAAGAAATGACCGATGGCCAGGCTTTGGCTATTTTTCTGAGAGCTAAAAAAGGACCTGCTTTATGGCGGCGTTCCCCTGATTATACTTTGCTGGATTCAGCTAGACTACATAACAAACTAAAAATTGAGGGAGAAAAAGTCATGTTTCCCGATCAAGAGCTTTCTTATAACATTAAAGTTTTGCTTTGGTTTCATACCGAATTCATCCTTGACAATAAGGGATTTTTCCTGAATGAAATCGATGGAGAGGTGGTGACCGAAAAAGGAATTGTGAATGGTGCCTCCTTTAACTATGGTACAGATGGTCCTAGGCATTGGGATTTGGATGTTGATCCCATAAGGCATCATGATCCCGATTTTAGACGTGAGGTGGCTAAAGGTTTCCAATCCCCGTCGCGAGTTTTTCGCAAATGGTTTAAGCAAAATAGAAATGATTTTGCCTTTTCTTACTTTAATGCTAAGGGGATTTATAGTTCAGACCATAAGAGTAGCTTTTCTATGGTCAAACAAGAGGCCAAAAAGTTTAAACGACTTATCAAGTATGGAATCTCCAAGAAATAATGGCGATAAAAAAGAAGAGTTTTTGACGTGACCCCAAAAGTTAGATTTGTTGTCAAACTTTTGGGGTGCAGTTCATTATCTCTTCTTTTTTATATTTAGTTGGCTTGAGCCCATTTTTTAGCCAGGGTTCTAGAGAACTGGGAAATGGACATATTAATTAGAAAATAAAGCCCGGCTACTATGCCATAGAGAAGAAAAACGTCCTTTGGTTCAAAATAGCGGCCCATTAAAATTTGACTATTGCCAAAGAGCTCTTGAATAGCAAGAACAGAGTAGAGCAAGGAAGTGTCTTTAATAACAGTGACAAACTGGGAAATAATCGCTGGGAGCATTTTCCGGAAAGCTTGGGGAAAAATAATTAAGCAGAACACCTGAAAATGGGTAAATCCTTGAGATAAACCAGCTTCCGTCTGCCCATGATTAACGGCATTTAACCCACCTCGAATGATTTCAGCTAGGGCAGCAGACGTAAAGACTGTAAAGGCAGTGATTCCCGCAGTGATGGATTCCATTTTAAACACTAAAAAAATGATAAAAATCCACAACAAATTGGGCACATTTCTGACAAATTCAATATAAATGCTAGCAATCAGACCAAGTGGCTTGGAGTGGCTATTACGCATCACCGCTAGAAGTGTTCCAAACAAGGTTGATAAGATAATAACGGCTAGAGAAATAAAGAGAGTTAGGCCCAACCCTTCTAGCAAGAAAAGGAGATTGGAGTAAGTTAATAAGGGTGACATACATGGTCTCCTTTCTAAAGAGAATAAGTTTCTTTGTTACGCTCTTCTTGTCGACGTCCAAAGATGGCGATAGGAAAGCAGAGAATAAAGTATAAAAAGGCAGCTCCTGCAAACGCGGGCACATAATAAGTCGTGTCATAAGCCCATACTTTAGCAGTAAACATAAGGTCTGCTCCTGAGATAATAGCAACGATAGAAGTGTTTTTGATTAGGTTAACGACTTGGTTTGTTAAAGGCGGTAAAATGGTTCTCACCGCCTGAGGGATGATAATCAGAGACATGGTTTGTAGACGCGTAAACCCTTGAGATAAGGCAGCTTCGGTTTGTCCTTTAGGAACAGCTTCGATACCAGAGCGGATGACTTCTGCAATGTAAGCCGCGTGATAAAGGCCTACACAACAGACGGTAGTCAGAAAAGCAGATGGCATGATGAAGCTTTTAGAGATGATAGCAAGACCATAATACATAAAGACGACTTGAACCAATAAGGGTGTGTTTTGATAAAATTCCACGTATACTCTTGCGATGACACGGTTTCCTTTTTGCTTAGCAGTGGAAAGACCACCTATTATCACACCGAGCACCATGGCTAACAAAAGCGCTGCTAAAGAAACGCCTAGTGTATAAAGGAATGCCTTAAGAAATAGTGGAAAGTTGTTAAAAAAAGCTGTCCACTGAGGTAAGGCAACTGAACTCGTAGTTGTTAATAAAGTCATGGCTTCTCCTTTCTTAGGGTTTTCTTGTGGCAGGTGTCAATCCATGCTTACGATAAATCTTAGCAAGGCTTCCATCTTTTTGCCATTGCTCAAGCAATTTATTGATATGGGTAATCAAGGCTTTGTTTGATTTTGTCGTAGCAACTCCGTAGGCTTGTTGATTAAACCCTTCGGTTAAGATAGTTGTTTTTTGATTGGTGTAACCTGATAAAATGGATTTATCCACACTAAAACTAGCGATGCGATTGGCGTACAGTGAGATGGCGAGTTCAGGATAAGAACCCAACTGGACAAATGAAAAGGATAAGTCGTGAGCTTTACCATATTCTTCAATAGCATTTTTAGTGGTTGATCCTTGGGCCACTCCAATTGTTTTTTGATCGAGCTCCTTAATGGATGTGATTGCATCGGATTTTTTGACTAAGAAACCAATTTCATCTAAATAATAAGGGTTAGAGAAGGCATATTGCTTTTGGCGTTCAGGTGTAATAGTATAAGTGGCAATAATCATATCTAACTGTTGATTATCTAGTAAGGCTTCTCGAGTTTGAGCAGTTACAGCAGTAAACTGAGGTTTAACGTTCAAAGCTTTAGCAATTTTTTTGGCAATATCAATTTCCATTCCTTCAAACTGACGGTGCTTAGGATGATAATACCCGAAATTAGGGACGTCTTGTTTGACACCGATACGGAGTTGACCTTTCTTAGTAATTTGTTTTAAGACGTTAGGGGTTGTCAACTCGCTTGCCTGGCTTAAACTAGGGCAAATCAGTGTCAGCAAAAAACAGATAACTAACAGAGAGTACTTTTTCATTAGCAAGCTCCTTTACCGTGTTTTTTCTGTTTTGTGGTGACTACGGAATCACTTGTATGGTTAATCATTTTGCTCAAAAATTGTTGGGCACGAGGTTCCTTAGGATGATTGAAAAAGCCTTCGACATCGGTAGTATCTTCTAATATTTCGCCGTCTGCCATGAAGATGATGCGATCGGCGACTTCTTTTGCAAATCCCATTTCGTGGGTTACCACAATCATGTTCATTCCTTCGGCAGCAAGGTTTTGCATGACTGCTAACACATCACCAATGGTTTCAGGATCAAGAGCAGAAGTAGGTTCATCGAAAAGGAGTAAATCAGGATTCATGGCCAATCCTCTGGCGATAGCAATCCGCTGTTTTTGCCCTCCTGAGAGCATTGACGGATAAGCATCTTTGCGATCCCACATGTTTACAAAGGTAAGGTATTTTTCCGCTGTTTTTTCCGCTTCCTCACGAGATACGTTTAAGACTTTCATCGGTGCTAATGTTATATTTTCTAACACCGTTTTGTGAGGATAGAGATTAAAATGTTGGAAAACCATCCCGACTTTTTGTCGAAGCGCTACCAATTCTTTCGAACCAGCATTGGCAACTTCAATGTTATTGACAACAAGGCTTCCAGTCTCAATGCTTTCAAGAGCATTTATGGTTCTAATTAAAGTCGATTTTCCAGATCCAGAGGGACCCAGTAGAACAACAACTTGTCCTCGTTCGATGGTGAGGTTAATATTTTTCAACGCATGGTATTCCCCATAGTATTTTTCCACAGACGTAAATGTAACAAGTGTCATGGCAATCTCCTTTGTGTTAAGTTTTCTTACATAAAAGTAAAAATAGTTTATCACAGCTTTCCTTAACTGTCAACATAATTAGAAAATGGAAAGGTCAGTAGGGAGATTTGAGAGAAAAGGGGTTGCCGTTGTCAATTAGATAGAATTTTTGATATAATCAGATAGAAATAGAGAGAGGAAGATAAGCTTGGAGGCCTCTGCTAAGGTTTAGAGACCTCCAACTGTAATGACGATTACAAAACTTTCTGAGGTATAAACATGAAAAAAATACTGATTGTGGATGATGAAAAACCGATTTCTGACATTATTAAGTTTAACTTGACAAAAGAAGGTTATGACATTGTGACCGCTTTTGATGGCCGTGAAGCTGTTACCGTGTTTGAAGACGAAAAACCGGATTTAATTATTCTTGATTTGATGTTACCGGAATTGGACGGTCTTGAAGTGGCCAAAGAAATCCGTAAAACCAGTCATGTGCCGATTATTATGCTGTCGGCTAAGGATAGTGAGTTTGACAAGGTCATTGGCCTTGAAATTGGGGCAGATGATTATGTTACCAAACCTTTTTCAAATCGTGAACTATTAGCGCGTGTCAAGGCTCATTTACGTCGAACAGAAACGATCGAAACAGCCGTAGCAGAGGAAAATGCTTCTTCAGGTTCACAAGAGTTAACCATTGGTAATTTACAAATTTTACCAGATGCTTTTGTGGCTAAAAAACATGGCAAAGAAGTGGAATTAACCCATCGTGAATTTGAATTATTACACCACCTGGCCAATCATATGGGTCAAGTGATGACACGAGAGCACTTGCTTGAGACGGTTTGGGGCTATGATTACTTTGGCGATGTCCGTACTGTTGACGTGACGGTTCGTCGTCTGCGTGAAAAAATTGAAGACACACCAAGCCGTCCCGAATATATTTTAACGAGACGCGGTGTTGGGTACTACATGAAATCTTATGACTAGAGATATCATTGGAAACTTATCCGCTTTTGAATTAGCGATTCTCTTATTACTTGTTTTTGTTGCCTTTTATTTTATTCACTTAGCGGTGCGTGATTACCGAAATGCCCGTATTATTCGAATGATGAGCCATAAAATCAGAGACCTGATTAATGGCCGTTATACCGACATGATTAACGAAAAGGCTGACATTGAATTGATGGAACTGGCAGATCAGTTAAACGATCTCTCAGACGTGTTTCGCTTAACCCATGAGAATCTTGCCCAGGAAAAAAATCGCTTGGCCAGCATTCTGGCCTATATGTCAGATGGCGTACTTGCCACAGACCGTTCTGGGAAAATCATCATGATTAACGAGACTGCCCGCAAGCAGCTCAATTTGACCAAGGAGCAGGCCCTTGAAAAGAACATTACCGATTTGTTGGAGGGAGATACCCCCTATACCTATCGTGAATTGGTTTCCAAAACGCCTGTTGTGACGGTCAATAGTCGCAATGACATGGGTGAGTTTGTGACATTACGTTTACGCTTCGCCTTAAACAGACGAGAAAGTGGTTTTATTTCTGGTTTGGTTGTGGTGCTCCATGACACTACAGAACAGGAAAAGGAAGAACGTGAACGCCGGTTGTTTGTTTCTAATGTGAGTCATGAGTTGAGAACACCTTTGACATCGGTGAAATCCTACTTGGAGGCTCTTGACGAAGGTGCCATCAAGGAAGATATTGCCCCAAGTTTTATCAAGGTTTCTCTTGATGAAACCAATCGGATGATGCGTATGATTTCCGATCTTTTAAACTTGTCTCGCATTGATAACCAAGTAACTCAGTTATCTGTCGAGATGACCAATTTTACAGCTTTTATGACATCTATCCTGAACCGATTTGACCTAGTTAAAAACCAGCACACCGGTACTGGCAAGGTTTATGAAATTGTGAGAGACTATCCGATTACCTCTGTTTGGCTGGAAATTGATAATGATAAGATGACGCAGGTTATTGAAAATATCCTAAACAACGCGATTAAATACTCTCCTGATGGTGGGAAAATCACTGTTCGCATGAAAACAACCGACACGCAATTGATTATTTCCATCTCAGACCAAGGCTTAGGCATTCCGAAGAAGGATCTGCCCCTTATTTTTGACCGTTTTTACCGTGTGGACAAGGCAAGAAGCCGTGCTCAAGGTGGAACTGGTCTAGGGCTTGCCATTGCCAAAGAAATTATTAAGCAGCATCACGGGTTTATTTGGGCGAAGAGTGATTATGGCAAAGGATCAACCTTTACCATCGTCTTGCCATATGAAAAAGATGCTGCCATTTACGAAGAGTGGGAGGATGACATAGATTAATTAATGATTGAAAGTGGTTTTAAATACAGTATTTTAGCATCCGGATCCACAGGCAATTGTTTTTATTTAGAAACACCTAAAAAGCGATTATTAATTGACGCGGGGTTGACTGGTAAGAAAATCACCAGTCTCCTTGCTGAAATTGACCGCAAGCCTGAAGATTTAGATGCTATTTTGATTACACATGAACATTCAGATCATATCAAAGGAGTGGGAGTGATGGCTCGCAAGTACCATTTGGATGTTTATGCCAACGAAAAAACATGGCAGTTGATGGATGAGCGTAATATGCTCGGGAAGCTTGATGCCTCCCAAAAACATATTTTCCAAAGAGATAAGATGTTGACCTTTGGAGATGTTGACATTGAAAGTTTTGGCGTTAGTCACGATGCGGTTGATCCTCAGTTTTACCGCATTATGAAGGACAACAAATCGTTTGTGATGCTGACTGATACAGGTTATGTCAGTGACCGAATGACAGGTATTATTGAAAATGCAGATGGCTACTTGATTGAGTCCAATCATGACATTGAAATTTTACGGTCGGGTTCTTACCCTTGGAGTTTAAAACAACGCATTTTGTCAGACATGGGCCATTTGTCAAATGAAGATGGCGCTGGAGCTATGATTAGAAGTTTAGGGCATAAGACCAAAAAAATCTATTTGGGCCATTTGAGTAAAGAAAATAACATCAAAGAGTTGGCTCACATGACCATGGTGAACCAATTAGCCATGGCAGATTTAGCGGTAGGTACAGACTTTACTGTTCATGACACTTCCCCAGACACAGCTTGTCCCTTGACGGATATTTAAGAAAAGATGCTAAAATAAAAAAGAATACGAAAAGTAGCCCTGATTGGTAATATACCGGTTAGAGCTACTTTTTTGATGACTTAAAGAATATTGTTTTTAGAATTTAACTCTTTGATATAGTTTTCTATTTGATAAAGATACTGACTTTAAAAAGTAACCATAACTGTAATACCTTTCAAACGAGTTAAAGTAATTATGATTGAGAATATATCATTTATTATACAATTTATTAAAAGTTATCGGTGACATCTAAAAAGTCATACAGCAATGGAATTATTAATAAAAGTTTAGATTGGAGCTAGCGGTGAAAGATAGAAAAGTTCTCGTCCTTTCAGTTATCATACTTGTTATAAATGTATTATTAGCTATCGTGAGTCGTGGTAACATGAGTATTTTTAAAAATGGTTTCTTTATGCTGGGCTAATTTGCATTCATGATAGGCTATCTTGTTTATATTATCTTTAAGTCGATACAAATAAGAGAGAATGGGAAATAAGAAGTTCTTTCTCTTTACAAGAATATTTCTACTTTGTCCTATTATCTAGTCTGAATGTTACAATATATAGTTATTCTATTAGTGTTAAATCATTATTTCCAGCATGATGATTACACTTCCAGCTTTATTATTGAGTCGAATGATGCTTCAAATCTCTTGTCAAAAGGTTTAAATTTATTAGAAAAATCCATTTAGAACCAGTTTTCTAGGTGGATTTTTGGTATACTAATAAGGTCTATGACAAAATGAAAGGGGTTTTTTATGAAAAAGCTTGAAGAGTTACTAGCAGCGTCTTTTGACATTTGTTTTGAAGACCACACCTTATTAGAAACGGCCTTTACCCATACATCTTATGCCAATGAGCATCGCCTCCTAAACATTTCACATAATGAACGTTTGGAATTTTTAGGAGACGCTGTTCTGCAATTAATCATCTCAGAATATTTATTTGCCAAATACCCTAAAAAAACAGAAGGTGACATGTCCAAACTACGTTCTATGATTGTTCGTGAGGAGAGTTTGGCTGGTTTTTCACGTTTTTGTTCCTTTGATACCTATATCAAACTTGGGAAAGGCGAGGAGAAATCTGGTGGCCGCAATCGTGATACTATTTTGGGAGACTTATTTGAAGCTTTTTTAGGCGCTCTTCTCCTAGATAAAGGGGTTGATGAAGTTCGTCGTTTCTTGCAGCAGGTCATGATTCCACAAGTTGAGAAAGGGAATTTTGAAAAGGTCAAAGACTATAAGACCTGCCTTCAAGAACTCCTGCAGTCAAAGGGAGACATTGCTATAGATTACCAAGTAATCAGTGAGAAAGGCCCTGCCCATGCTAAACAGTTTGAAGTGGCTGTCTTTGTCAATGAAGAGGTTCTTAGTAAGGGGTTGGGCAAGTCTAAAAAAATGGCAGAGCAAGATGCTGCTAAAAATGCCCTAGTCCAACTGAGTGAGGTCTAAATGTTTTTAAAAGAAATTGAAATGCAAGGCTTTAAGTCCTTTGCAGACAAGACTAAAATTGAGTTTGATAAGGGAGTGACCGCGGTGGTTGGTCCAAATGGATCAGGCAAAAGCAATATCACAGAAAGCCTACGTTGGGCCTTAGGTGAATCAAGTGCTAAAAGTCTCCGTGGTGGCAAAATGCCTGATGTTATCTTTGCAGGGACTGAAAATCGGAGCCCCTTAAACTATGCTCAGGTAGCAGTGGTTCTTGATAACTCTGACCACTTCATTAAAGAGGCCAAAGAAGTGATTCGGATTGAAAGGCATATCTACCGTAATGGGGATAGTGATTACTTGATTGATGGTCGTAAAGTACGACTTCGTGATATCCATGATTTGTTTATGGATACAGGGCTTGGTCGTGATTCTTTCTCTATTATTTCCCAAGGGCGTGTTGAGGAAATTTTTAACAGTAAGCCAGAAGAAAGACGAGCTATTTTTGAAGAGGCAGCGGGCGTTCTAAAATACAAGACCCGCAAAAAAGAAACACAAAGCAAACTGAACCAAACACAGGATAATCTGGACCGTCTTGATGATATTATTTACGAGTTAGACAACCAGCTCGTTCCTCTGGAAAAGCAAGCCAAGGTGGCTCAGAAGTTCCTTGATTTAGATGCTAGCCGAAAACAATTGCAACTTGATATCTTAGTAACAGATATTGCGCTTGATCAAGCGAAGCAAAGTGACGACAGAGCTGCTTTAGAAAGCGTGAAGCAAGATTTAGCTACTTATTATGCCAATCGTCAGAGCATGGAAGCAGATTATCAACAGCTCAAGCAAAAGCGTCAATCGCTTAGTCATGAGTCTGATCAAACTCAAACGAATTTGTTAGAATTGACCAAGTTGATTTCTGATTTGGAAAAACAAATTGAATTGATCAAGCTAGAAAGTAGCCAAAAAGCAGAAAAAAAGGCAGAAGCCAAGCAGCGGCTGGATCAGTTACAAGACCAGCTACAAGGTTTTAAAGCGGAAGAAAGCCAACGTGCTGAGCATTTGAAAGCCCTCGATCAGCAACTGGAAGATGTGGCTGACCATTTAGTGAGCTTGACTCAAGAATTGGACCGCTTTTCAAGTGATCCAGATCAATTGATTGAACAATTGCGTGAAGAATTTGTAGGCTTGATGCAACAAGAAGCAGAACTTTCCAATCAACTAACAGCCTTAAAAGCACAACTGGAAAAAGAAAATCAAGATCGCCAAAATCAGGCTCAAGAATATCAAGACCTTATCGCCAAGACTGATAGTCTCACTCAGGCTTGTCAAGAAGCAGAAGAAGGTTACAAGGCCCAAAGTGAGCAGGTCAAAACGCTACTTCAAAGTTATCAAACCAGTGAGCAAGACATTAACCATTTGGAAGGCCGATATCGAGCAGAACAGAGCCGGCTATTTGATTTACTAGATCAGAAAAAAGCTAAGGAAGCCAGACAAGCCAGTCTGGAAGCTATTCAGAGGAGTCATAGCCAATTTTATGCCGGTGTTAGAGCTGTGCTTCAAGCTGCCAAACAACTTGGTGGGATTTTAGGGGCAGTTAGTGAGCACCTTTCCTTTGATACAGACTATCAAACGGCTCTTGAGGTTGCTCTTGGAGCTAGCAGCCAACACATTATTGTGGCAGATGAAGCTGCTGCCAAAAGAGCTATTGCCTACTTGAAAAAGAATCGACAGGGCCGAGCGACCTTCTTACCATTGACCACTATTAAGGCACGTTCCTTATCAGAAAATCACCAACGCCAATTGGCCACTTGTGACGGTTATTTAGGCACTGCTGAGTCCCTTGTACGCTACGATGCCAAGCTGTCAGCAATTGTTCAAAACTTATTAGCCAGCACCGCTATTTTTGAAACCATCGATCAAGCCAATCATGCCGCACGTCTACTTGGTTATAAGGTGAGAATTGTTACCCTAGATGGCACAGAATTGCGTCCGGGTGGGTCTTTTTCTGGCGGTGCTAATCGACAGAATAACACCACCTTTATCAAGCCAGAGTTAGAACAAGTTAGCAGGGATTTAGCGCAACTGAACGAACAACTCAGAGCGGCTGAGAAAGATGTCGCTGCTTTACAGAGTGATGTAGCGGTCAAAAAAGAAGAATTAGCTCAACTAAAACTGTCTGGCGAGCAGGCACGCTTAGCTGAACAAAAAGCTCAGATGGCTTACCAGCAGCTAAAAGAAAAACAAGATGATTCGCAGGCCTTGTTGCAGGCGCTTAGTGAACGTCAGGAAAATACTTCGGATCATGCTTTGATAGCAGAGCAAAGCCGTATCGAAGATGCTTTGGTTAGGATTACTAAGAAGAAGGCTGATTTGACCCATGATATTAGTGATATCAAGGAAAACAAGGACTTAATCAAGCAAAAGACGGACCAGCTTAGCCAAGCCCTGTCTCAGCGCCGTTTGGAGGAAAGAGATCTGCTCAATGAGAAGAAATTTGAGCAGACCAATCAATCTCGTCTAAAAGCACAATTACAGCAATGTCAGCAAGACATCACCAATCTTGAGAGTATCTTGAGCAGTCATGTTAGCCAAGATAGCATCCAACAATTGCCGCAGTGGGAAGAACAATTACAGGATGCTTTACAGCATAAGACGGCATCGCAAGAGCGCTTAGTCCAATTACGATTTGAAATAGAGGACTATGAGGCTCGATTAGAAGAATTGGCAGAGCAGATGACCAAAGAAGGTGAGAAGAACGAGGCCTTTATTCGTCGTCAAACTCAATTAGAAGCTAGCCTAGAACAGGTTGCAAATCGATTGCGTACCTATGCTAAAAGTCTATCAGAAGATTTTCAAATGTCTTTGGAAGAAGCAAAGCTGGCTGCCAACAGTATCGAACAATTGCCAGCTGCCAGAGAAGAACTTCAGAGCTTACAAAAAGCTATACGCGCATTAGGACCCATTAATAGTGAAGCCATTGCCCAGTATGAAGAAGTGCATGAGCGCTTGACTTTCCTAAATGGTCAAAAAGCTGACCTTATGAAGGCTAAAAATCTCTTGTTGGAAACAATTGGCAGCATGGATAGTGAAGTAAAAGCACGCTTCAAAGTCACCTTTGAAGCTATTCGAGATAGTTTTAAGGAAACTTTTACCCAGATGTTTGGTGGGGGTTCTGCAGATTTGGTCTTAACGGAAACAGACCTCTTATCTGCTGGTGTGGAGATCTCTGTCCAACCACCTGGTAAGAAAATCCAATCTCTTAATCTAATGTCGGGTGGGGAAAAAGCCTTGTCTGCACTTGCCTTGTTATTTGCCATTATCCGTGTTAAAACCATTCCTTTTGTCATTCTGGACGAGGTAGAAGCTGCACTAGATGAAGCCAATGTTAAACGCTTTGGTGATTACTTGAATCGCTTTGACAAGGACAGTCAGTTTATTGTCGTGACCCATCGTAAAGGAACAATGGCTGCAGCTGATAGTATTTATGGGATTACTATGCAGGAGTCGGGGGTATCTAAGGTCGTTTCTGTGAAACTGAAAGATTCTCAAAACCTGACTTACTTGTCATAACAATGATTACCTTAAGTTAATAGTACCCAGCTAAGAGGGCTAGGCACCATCATTTTAAAAGAAAGATACCTTTGAGCGAACTAGGAAATTGCTCAAAGGTATCTTTTTTCTTAGTTTAAGAGTGAAGAATAGAGTAGGTTATGAGTGAGGATAGTTTCTTGTGATATTGAGAAGGTTTCTCTTTAGGAATTTTAGGGACGTCATATCTTATTAGTTAAGGTTAATAATGCTATCCTTTTTTAGAACAGAATGATTTTCAGGAATTAATTTTCAGAAAATTGCATAAAGTTTTTATTTTTTTATTTTTTAATAAGTTTATTACAACTAAAGGAGTTTTTTATGAACACAAAACAACGTTTTTCTCTCCGTAAATATAAAATAGGCGCTGTGTCTGTTTTGTTGGGAACCCTACTTTTCATGGGTGGCGTTACAACTACCTCAGCAGATGCCGTTACAAACGACAGTTCAGTCGCAAGCCTTGTTCAGTCAGCTTCTGCCCAAGAAGCCCCCTCCTCTCCCATTGCAGCAATTGTTAAAGAAGAAGCCTCCGTTGCAACCGTTCAAGCTATGCCTTCTAGCACTGATACAGACGCTCAGGGAGGGGTGACGTCTACCACTAGTAACATGGCAGAAACTCCTAGCTCCAGTGAGCCTTTGGCAGAAGAAGTAAATCGTCTGGCCGTTGGTGAAAAAGAGGCTACTCCTCAAAACATCGACAGTAATGAGATTATTAGCATTCCTCACGTTTGGGATAGTGGTTATAAAGGTCAAGGAACTGTTGTGGCTGTGATTGATTCAGGGCTTGATAGTCAGCATGACGTGCTTCAATTGTCGTTAGTCAAGCAAAGTATCACTCTCAAGAAGAATTAGAAGCAGCTAAGCAAAAAGCAGGGATTACTTATGGCCAATGGTATAACAATAAGGTTATTTTTGGGTATAACTACGTGGATGTCAATACAGACCTAAAAGAAGCTGTGGACTAATGTCAAATAAGTAGACAGAAAACCGTGTTATTTTATTGCGTTAAACTAATTTTCTTCTTTCTGATTAGGGGTTAGTCCTAGATTAGCCGTATGTGGGTTGTAATTGTTATAAAAATTTTCAATGTATTCAAAGCAGTCTAATTGAACCTGTTTGATATTTTGATACTTTTTTCGGTTGATTTGTCTATGCTTTAAATACTTGAAAAATGCTTCCGTTACGGCATTATCATAAGGATTGGATGTCTACTTTTATAGTATACATCCAGGTCATTGATCAAGCTGTTGCGACGTTAGTAAAAGCTCGTCAAGCCCTAAATGGCAAAGTAACAAATCTAACTGCCTTGAGTAATGAAATTCTTGAAGAAGCTAATGTGATAGCCAGCCAATCCTTTACAAATGCTAATCCATTGAACAGGGAAACCTATCAAAGCCAACTGGCAGTTGCTAAAGCATTACTTCAAAAAGCCAAGGTGAGTCAGGAAGAAGTGGAGCAGGCTCTGGCAGCTCTGCTCACTGCCAAAGAGCATGTGTTAGGGCATCAGACAGATTACACTGCTCTCCGTCAAATGGTGACCAAAGCATCGGTTCTCAAACAAACCGCAGCCAAGTATCAAATGGCAAGCCAGTCTAGCAAAGAAGCTTACGACAACTTGTTGACAGCTGCTCAAAACCTCTTGGAAACTCAAGGAGCTACTCAAGCAGAAGTGGATGCCCTTCTGGCTCAAATTAAGGCAGCAGAGAAAGCTTTAGATGGGCAAGGAAATCTGTCTTCTCAAGAAAACACTCATTCCCCACAAGAACAGCTGTTACCAGAAGAATCACAAGAAGCCCCACCTCATTCTATGTTGCTGGGTCAAAAAGACTTACGAGAAAGCGAGGTTGCTCAGAAGCGTGCCCAAAGGGTCTTTGCCTTGCTCAACGAGCCTCAAACGCCACTCGCTCGAGCTGTGGCAAATAGCAACAAGAAGCTAGAACACTTACCACAGACAGGTGATAAATCTCCTCAATTATTACTGATTAGTTTAGGTTTTGCCAGCCTGTTAATGGTTATCCCACTAGCTTACATACGCTCTAAGAACTAATACAAACGCTTGGTTTATCTCAGTTAAGTCACTTAAAAAGCATGGCTTCGTTTTCCGTTGAGGAAAGCGAACTCATGCTTTTTTGAGTTAGTTCTGGTTACTCTTTTCGACAAGATGGTAGCTCAGACAATATCAAAAAAGAAGTGGTTTAAGGCCTGTCTTAGCCACGCCAAACGCATGAAGAAACTTTTGTTTTCAGAAAACTAGATTCATAATGAC
>ERZ1023187.71-NODE-71-length-39162-cov-12.800496_pt1 | contig 39162 bp, 56 predicted proteins | sample MGYA00380438_ERZ1023187 | MGnify/ENA primary metagenome ERZ1023187 (study PRJEB33173, sample SAMEA4830291) | metagenome | study: EMG produced TPA metagenomics assembly of the PRJEB25223 data set... | reverse complement strand
ATATAATAATATTATTGAGATTATTGCTGAGACAGAGAGTGTCTTGGCTTTTTTATTTAGTCTTTTTTCGTTACTTTAAACGGGATAATACTTTCAGGCATGTAGTTGACCTCATATTTGTACTGATCTACTTCAGCGCCTTCAAGGTCTTCTACGACATACATATTCCAACTTGTTAGATTTACCATGTGTTTCTTGTAAACGCCCTTTGCAGTCTCAACTAAGATTTCAAGACGTTTGCCTTCGTTTGCTTCCGTCTCTACAGAAATGCGCCCAATGACCTCAAACTCAACTTTATCTGTTCGAGTGTTAATAACGGCCACGCGGCGGACAATGTTGAAGTTATCTGCTTCTTGACTGACGTTGTAAGAAACCTTTTCGCTTTCACGGCAAGCAGTTAATAATAACAATGCACTTAATACTGAAATAACTGCTACAATTTTTTTGATTTTCATTTTTCTTCCTCCAAAATATCTTTATTTTCGTAGATGTTGCCGATTATTTCAAGGCTATCAGCAATCTCTTTAGCATCCTCTTCAAATTCTTCTAAAACTGCACTATCTGCAATAAATTCGACCTCTCCTTTTTTCTCTACATAAAAACCTAGCGTGTTATGTCTCTTCATACACATAACATTTTGGCCGTTTGTAATAATATCCCCCTCAAAGATTTCTTGTCCATTCTTGTCATGCAATCCTGTTGATTGCATGATAATTACGTTATCAAAACCAACAAATCTTACTCTGTTGTCATCTATGTAGTGTATTTTCTTATTGTCGCAATAAATCCCATTGACAACATGTAATTTTGATGTCGTTTTATCCCACGCTCTAAATTTTGGAATCATCTTGCACCTCCTATGAAATTATTAACAATATTTTGCTGTTCAGTATCGATTATTTTATTTTTATAATTCAATATCGGAGCCATAATATCATTTGTCAATGCAGGCTTCAAAATGATTTCATTTGTGTCCGAAAATCTTTTACCGTTGATTTTGATTTTGATGTCATAACCGTTAGCGATATGTTCAAGGTCATTTTTAGACAGGGAGATTTCAAATTTACTCATTCTTCCACCTCCTCAAGTTTCACCTTATACATTCGATTTCCTCGATACTTGCTCTCGAGCTGAGCCTTGCATTTTGCAGCATCACCCTCTTTCTTAAAAAAGTGGGTTTCGTCTACCATGTTGTCAAAATATAGTGTTACAGTATAACTCATATTTCTACCTCTCAACTTATCTTATGGCTTTCCAGGTCTCCGAATTCTTGACCGTAGCTTACAAAATACGAACCAATCAGGATTGCATCAGCCTCGTCGTCTTTGACGTCTAGGTTAAATTTATCCGCAACCTTAGCAACTGCCTGCAGCTTCATTGATTTCTTGCTACGGTCTTTGTAGCTGAACTTCCAATACTTGCGCCAGGTCGACACGTTCACGAAGAACACATTGTCAGCAACCAACCGTCCAAGAATAATTCCTGTCACAATTCCAATGCTGATCATAGACTGCTGATTTGGCCCCATGACCGAGTTCTTCTCGACCACAATCGATTCAAAATGACAGTCGTACTTCTGGAGCGCCCTTGATTGAATGGCTCGCAATTCGCTAGCCATGAAGCGTCCACGTTCAAAGAACGACTTACTTTTATGTTTTAAGACACCACTCTCGACAAGGATAGAACCTTCAAATAAGGCCCAGCCTGTCGCAGTGGTTGAAATGTCTAACGATAAGGTCAGAGAACTCATTGCAATTCTCCTTTGATACCGCAGAGGTCAAAGAGATTGCGCTTGTTATTCTCGATAAACTCAAAGAACTTCTGAAGCTCGGCCAAGTGGCGTTTTTCTCTCTTGACTCCAAGACTTGTATGATACTCTGTCGGCATTTTTGGTGTTACCCTGATATCTAGCCAGTAGAGAGGCTCGAACACGTCGCCACTCGTATCAAGAGAAGCATCTGCGTCCGTATTTCTGAAATGCATCTGCATATCATATTCAATTTTGTTTGTGATCGTGATGGTCTTGTCCACGATTTCAAGTGTGATAGTTGTTCCTGGTATGTCGAATTTATTTAGCATTTGTTTTTCTCCTTTTTATTTAAATTCCTTTGCTATTGCAGCGATAACATTTACTGTCACGCTATTTCCTGCTTGTTTGTATAATTGACTGTTGCTGTTTGCTTCTTGAGCCTTATCAAATGCCCAGTCTGGAAAACCTTGCAATCTCCAACATTCACGAGGTGTTAGTTTTCTAATTCTAAATCCATCTGATAAATGATTGTTTTCGTGATAGCTATTGCTAGTAAGAGTAGGAGCGATGTCATGTTCTCCACCTTGATTATAACCATGACCACGTTGAATAATTTTAGGTTCTTGCCCACCACCTTGCATCGTAGACAAGGTAGGAGCCAGTCCATTTGTATCATATACTCTTGAGTTTTGGTCATGATTTCCAGGTAATTTTCCTGCGATTAAGATTCCGTGCTTATCTTGCGCAGTCAAAGTGAACATGGGTTCTCCGTTATTCTTGAATCTCCGCCCATTCTGCCTTTTTTCAGGTCTGTCTGGAGTTAAGACTGGAATTATAATCTTTTGGCCCTCTCCTTTATTGGTAGTTAGTGTAGGAGCTAGGCCGTCAGCTTGATAGACTTCCCCATTCATGCCATTTCCAGATGGATTTACATTACCAATTTTTATGACTGATTGGTTACTAGTTGACTGATTTTCTCCGCTGAGAGGAAAAATTCTTCTGGTACGTTCTCCTCTAAGATGTCCGATAATGAACACACGTTCCCGATTTTGGGGGACTCCGAAATCCTTGCTGTTAAGCACTTGCCATTCCACATCATACCCCAGTTCATCCAAGGTTGAGATAATGGTCTCAAATGTAATTCCGTTTTCGTGATTGAGGAGTCCTTTGACATTCTCAAGGAATAGATATTTAGGTCTGAGAATAGATGCGAACCTAGCAATCTCAAAGAATAAAGTTCCTCGAGTATCTTCAAAACCTCGTCTATTTCCTGCAATGCTGAAAGCCTGGCACGGAAATCCTCCACAGATAATGTCCACACGTCCGATTCTTCGAATAGATTCATCTGATACTGCTGTGATGTCATGTAGTTCTATTTCTCCTTTCGTATCGTGTATAGCTTTGTAGCTAGCTCTTGCGAATTTGTCAATCTCACAAAATCCTATACATTCATGACCCGCTGACTCCATTCCAAGACGAAAACCTCCGATACCTGAAAATAAATCTAAAAATTTCATTCTGTCATTTCAAAAAAATACGACTGCCTTTGTGTGAGTTTGGCTAAATACGGGCAGTCGCTCGTCCAATGGTCACACGACCGATTGACGCTTTCTAGTTCGCAGTTTTACAAGAATACACGGCTTGTTTAATTTTGAGTTGTTTCCATTTTGGAAATAGTTGGTTTTGGGTTATTTTGATTTTTCAACAGCAAACATATCTTCAAATTCATCTGTCTGCTCTTTAAATTTCATCGGGCTGTCTGCTTTGAAATAAAATCCATTTTCATCCAATTCCCCTTTAACTCCTGTCGCCCAAGACAAGAAAATTGAACCTTGACAGTCAGGACAATTCATGAATGTAAAGTAAGACGGCACTTTCCACCGCTTCGCGCATCCGCAAAATGGGCATTGTAAATCGGCATCTACCTTCTCGTTTGGTTTTTGCGGAACCGCTGTACTTCCGCTAAATTTTGCTGACAACCTGTCTGTGGCCGTCTTGAAATTGACAGGATCAATTTCAGCTAACTTTTCAGCATCAATTTTTAAAACGACCTCTGTATTCTCAGGCTCTTTCCGACTCAAATCCTCAAGGATTTCGTCAGAGCCTGTGACCATCTGATAGGCTTTGAATAAGGTTTGATAATCAAGTTCCTGCGCTTGCTCAAAGCTCAATTTTGTGTCATTTTGTTCAATATAGATTTTCATTCTTCCCTCGCTTTTTCAAATTTAACAATTACTTCCAATCCAGTAACTCGCTGGATTTCTTCGTCTGAAGCATTTTCTTTCAGCAACTTCAGCGCAACATCTTCCATGCTTTGAAATGCTCCGATGTACTCATCGCAGCTTCTGCACGTTCCACAGTAGTCTGGCTCTTCGTAGCAATCGAGCGTGTACCAGCCGCCAAGATGATTTTCGTAGAGATGGATCATCAGATTCCTCCAATCAAATCATTCAAACTTACCACTGCATTTAGTTTTTTCTGGCTTCTGCAGTAGTCACAATGCCCACACTTTTTAGGCTTCTGCTTACCTTGAATGACATCCCAAACCTCGACAATTTCAGACTTGATTTTTTCTAGGCCTTCTTCAAGCCATTCATCATCAATTTTCAGAATCTCACGGTCCGGCACGTTTTCCTTACTGACTGCCACAATGTAAGGTCTAAAGTCATTGCCTGTCATTTGCTTTAAGAGTTCACGATATAGACCAAGCTGACCGTGATATCCAAAATTCAAAATGTTATTGACTGCAGCGGGCACTCGTTTCTTGAGTTCTGCGCTCCATTCTTCAGCATAGATGGACTTCATGGTTTTTAAATCCACAAAGTACCCACGGCTTAGATTTACACTATCTAACTTACCTTTGACTGGTACACCTTCGATTTCGCCAAACACAATCAATTCTTTTTGAACTTCGTCCGATGAGTATCCATGGTACAAGCGGTTGAAGCCTTCATCGTCTTTCAGGCTTTCAATCATCTTGTCGCCAATCACAAAGTCAGATTTGAGGTTCCCTTTATTTTTCCCAGTCTTGGCAAGTAGCTTCTCGCCATTCTCGTCCATAAATTGCTGATGCGCTTCTGGACTTTCAAAGTAACTATGAACATAGTTACCGAGTAGGAGAGGGGTCTCGTCCCTCTCTTCTACCCATTGGCCACTATCAAGGGCAAATGCCTTCGCTTGGCATTGCTGATACCGTTTAAAGCGTGAGTTGGTCAAGTGGCTTGTGTCCTGGTAGTAATTTTCTTGCGTTAGCTCTTCCATGGTCTACTCCTTAATGTTGGTCGTGTTTCCCTCAAAGAAGCTGAGCTCTTCCAAAACTTCGCCTGTTTCGTCGTCAAAATTTGGAATTTCATCTGCTGGGTATTCGGTAGAGGTTAACTCGTCAGGATTTGCCGTTTTTTCAGCCGTTTTTGGGGGTGTTTTGGTTTCTTCGGTAAATTCTCCGTCTACAACGTTACCGCCCTCTGTGGGCTCGCTAGGAGCTCCTAGGATGCCGTCTAAAGTTTCAGCATCATCTCTCACTGGTTTGGCCTCTTTGACCCGACGCTCATTGTCGTACTCGTTCGCAGTAGTTCGATTAACTGCATCGATGAATAAGTCGTTGTCGTCCGATGTGTTAAAGAATTGTTTAGCCGCACGATTGATGACCGTACGTTTGGCCATTTCTTGAGGGAAGTTATTCTGAACATTCTTAGTTTTAGCTTGTGCCCAAGACTTGTCAATTTCCTTCTTGGTCATGATCGTGAGGATTTTCTCTCCATCAGTTTTTTCAATCACACAATAAGCACCTTCGATTGGGTTATCCTGGTTCTTCCAGCTCGACTTGTGGCTGACAAATTTCCAGCGCCCGTCAACGTTTTCAGCTTCAAACTCATCTCCTTTAAAGATAATCTGAGCGTAGATGTCTTTTACTTCAGGCAATTGTTTAACGACTTTCATTGTTCCGAAATATGATCGAGTCAATTTGACCACATTACCGTAAGGGATAAAATAGCATTGTGTTTTAGCTGGGCTTAGCCCTTGAGTAACCATGTCGAGCAAAGCATTATAAACACTATCTTGCGTACATTGTTGAAGCAGATTCCCGCTAGATGAGTTTTTAAGAGCATAGTATGCTGAACTCAGTGCATTGCTAACGCTATAATTCTGTGCAATCATTAGCCCCTCGTTTTGCATTTCTCCAATGCGTGCTGCAACTGGTGATGTAACTTGCTTCTGTGTTAGTTCGTTTGTCATTTCTTTCTTCCTTTCGTTTTCTTCAGATTCCAATTTTCACGCTTCAAGCGTCTATTTTTGTTTTGCAATTTCAAAATAATATCTTGTTGCTCGTTGATAATTTCTCCAAGTTCCCGACCAAGATGAATATACTCGGCTCTCCAATTGTCGATTTCTTCGTGTATCTCCTGAATCATATTTCATCGCCCACATATCGATACCGACCACATCCGATATCCACATACTCGCTAGGGTCAAGTTCTTCTCGTGGTTCAGGCGGTTGCATCATATCTCTGTCGTAATCAAACATGAGCGTACACCTTTCCAAGTTCCAGAACTCGCTTCACATATCTAGCCTTGGATGTTAGCCCAAGATCCAGCAATTCGTTTTTTTCTTCATGATTGGCCAAAAGCCACACACGGTTTTCAAGTTCAATTCTGGTCATCATCTTGCTCCATCTCTTCAGCTTTCACTTTGATTTCCAGTCTTGTCATGGCTTCATCTACTGACTTGCCGTCTAAAATGTCCTTGATCATGAGACTCACGTCGTGCATTGTTTGAGCCTTTGCCTTACCTTTTTTATCTTCTGGAAAAAGCCCCATTTCTTCTACGGTCAAAAAAGCAAGACTAAAAGCATGCATTTCTAACTGAAGTTGTTTGATTTTTTTGATTGTTTTTAGTGCTTTAAACATATTGTTCTCCTTGTTCTTTATTCTCCGACTTTCCAAATTCGGCAACGTGACTCAATTTCTGGTAGTTTTTCATTTTGATAAACCCAATCGTTACCATGAGCACCTGATGCGATGTAAGATATAGATTTTAAGTAATCAATCGCTTCTTCTTTTGTTTCAAAAACTCTTGCAATATAGTCTTGGTGCCCCGCCGGTAAGAAATCACGTCCAATCAAACTGAAATCCTCGTTTCCAGTTTCAGTATTCTTGACATAAATCGATATAATGTACATCTACATTTCTCCTTGTAGTCTAGCCTTGATATCAAAGTTTTCTTTGTACTTGTAGGCAGCAAGCTCCTGCTTCAAATCGTAGTTTTCTTGCTCGAAAGCAAAACGACGTTTGCACTCTTCGTTCAGGTCATTCATAAGCTCTACCGCGACTACTCTCCAGTCAAGGCTCACTTCATGGATGATGCCCTCAAGACCGAGTTTTAATTTGGTAAGTAATTTCATTAAGCTACACCCTCCTCATTAGACTGCTTGTTCATGCCTAAAATAATGTCATAGTACGAATGACCGGCAGGGATGACATATCCTGTCAGATCGTCAACTTGAGAACCATCTGCCATGATGTTTACAATTTTTGGTTTCCATTGCTCTTTTTTTCTCTTCATGTTATAATTTCCTTGAATAATTTTATTGAGTGCCTGATTGCCGTCAGGTGCTTTTTTGTTTATACAATATTACTTTCCAGCGCCCTGAGTTCTATCTCATGGCTGACTTGTTTCAATAGCTTCTCACACGCTATCTTTGCTTCTCTGTACGTTGTGTTTTCGCTGATGAAGTAATCAGCAAGTTCTATGATTTTATCTTCCAATTTAACCTCCTATATCAGTCTCAGGACTGATGTGATTCCATCCTAAATTGCTATAATAATCTTGACTAGGACCTCTCACCGTTTTAGTCAAAATTTCAATAGAAAGGAGGTAATTTATGCATGATCTAGTTATCAAGATGATTCTTGATGAATACGGTATTGATAACTCTGAAAATTTGTCTAAAGCACTCGCCAAAGTCTTAGATGAATTTTCAAGAGATAGCCATGTAGCTAGCAACCTGTCTAAGTCTATCAATGAACAGAATAGGCTTACAGATAGAATGCATGGGATTATTCGATAATCCCCATAGCCCTCAGAACGTGTTTGCGAAAGACATTAGTTTCACTGTCATCCAGTGTTATGTCTTTTGACAAATTACGCTCTTTTTCGTTCAGTTGGTAATTGTAAAGGCTGTTTAGCTCTTCCCATCCTTTTCGAGTTAAAAACTGCCTTAAGCTAATATAGCGTTCGATAATAGTCAGTGATTTTGCAATATCCTGCAGCCTCTGCTCAGATTTTTCTTTCTCGTTTTGAGTTTTGGTAAGAAAGTCTGAGTAGGCTCGGTCAAACGCTTCTAAAATTTGAAGATCCACGGCCACGTTGTCGACTTCAAGGATATCTGGTGTAAATGTGACGGTGGCTTTTGGTTTTTTGTCTGCTGACATTTCTAATTTAAAATCAGTTACCCTTCTGCCAAGCTCCCAGTCATTGATTTTTACTGAATAACCTGACGAATTAAGAGATTGACCCTCAGTAGGTTCTTGTTTGGGTTTAATGCTTAGTTTTAATTGCTTCATGAGTACTCCTTTCCCATTTTTGCAAAGTCCTAAATTTGAAATTTTTCTCTTTTATTTATTAAGAGAAGTAGGACTTGTTGTTAGTTAATATTTATTGTTATTTAATACTTGTTGTTAGTTAATATTTGTTAGTGTGAAAAAAATTACATGTATTATTTTTACATGTATTATTTTTACATGTATTATTTTTACACTTGCAAACCTTGTGACCGTAATTCAGAAAAAAGTCTCTCTTGCATTATTTGAAAACTAAATTCTGATATTTTTCTATCAGAGAAAAATCTAAAGATTCGTGAACCAGCCCCGCGCCCAAAAGATACCTTAATTTCCCGCAAATAACCCGCTTGTTTCAATTTTTCAAAGTGCTTTAAAACAGTTCGATAACTCAAACCTGCTCGTTTTGCTATCTCTTCAGGATAAACTTGCCAAGTTGAGATATTGCTCAACACAATCATCAGTATTCCTATTTCAGCCGCTCCAAGTGCAGGATCGTTAATAAAATCATTACTAACAGCGGTATAGTCGTTAGTTGGATTCCTGAAAGATGAAATCCACTTTTAAGTTATAAAGTTTTTTCTTATCCATGCGAGCTCCTTTCTCTTCGTTTATTTTCAATCATTCTTTCCTATTTCTAATTACCCACGTTTCGTGGTCTTAAGTCTGAAAAAATTTCGCCAATATCTTTTTCTAAAATATCAGCGATGATAAACATTTCGTCTGATTTAAAAGCACGTTGCCCCTTCTCTTTCTGACGGTATGCCGTTTCAGAAATCCCAAGTTTCTGTGCTAATTCTTTTTGAGTAATGCCTTTTTCTTTTCTTAGTTGATAAAGATAAATTTGCACGTTCCTACCTCCTTATTTTCTATTTGTTCCTCGCTATTCTGCTATAATGTAGTCAGAAAGGAGGTAATGTTATGACTGATTATCAATTAGAAGCTTCTCTGATTGTCCTTGGCAAAGAATACGAAAGAGCCAAGAAAGATGGGAAAGAAAGCTTCAGTATACATGTGTCGTTCTTTGACGGTTTAGATACTAATTTCCATCTTCAAGAGTTTGCAAGACAATATCCCGTAAGGATTGCCCGTTTGAAGCCTGACCAAATAACTTTTCTAATCGACTGACATCGTTTAAAGGGAAAGGATTGTTTTCTACTCGTTCATTGAACTTAAGAATGACTTCACAGTCTTTGTCTCCAAAGTTATTGATAAATTCCACTCGCTCAACTCCGTCGAGAAACATCCCATCGACGAATACAGCAGGGTGGTTTTTTCGTGCAGTCACTAACACATCATGCTCTGATGTTTCGACCGAAACACATCGATGCGTTAGAGTCTCAAGCCGACGAACTCTCGAAGTAGCATCTTTTAATTCCTTCTCAGATTTTTCTTTCTCGTTTTGAGTTTTGGCAATAAAGTCTAAATAAGCATCTTCCCACGCCTTGACTATTTCCGTAGTCGAGGCTTTTATTTTCCCACTGAATGGGTATCTTTTAGGTCTCATTCCCTCACCCCCTTTCAAATGTGATATAATCAAAATAAAATGATTGGAGAAAAATTATGTTTAGATTTCAATTACCTAATGCTAAAGATTGGTTTTATTTCTATGGTGTCTCTGAGAGTGTCCGCCCACTCGTAATGCTTAATCTACCTCATATAGCAAATAAGATTTTCCCTGGTATTGTTGATAAGAAATTATATATTGTTGATGCTAAAATCGTCGATGCACCGATGGTATTTGCAGATAATCACATCATTTTTTTATCAACCCAAGGTTCAGACCTCTATGCCAGAAACGTTTACCAAGTAGCTCATGAGTTGTGCCATTTTTACATCAATTCCAGTCCTAAGCAGCGGACGATGTTTTGGTTCGAGGAAGTGATTTGTGAAATGACAGCTCATTATTTTTTAGAAGAATATTCAAATCAAAACATATGGGATAAACATTCAAGGAGTGTGCCATATTTGCAATACAGTCAAGAAATCCTACTTGATATTGAAGTCTTCAATCACAAAAGATTAGTAAAATATCAATCCGACGAAATCATTCATCTTATCCAAAATTCTACAGACCGCCCTAAAAATAGATACTTAGCAACACTGCTACTCCCTATTTTTAGAGAGTTTCCGGCACTCTTTACAGAATTACCTAAATTAGCAAATCTGCATGGAATACCCGATTTTGAACTATTTTTAAACGCATGGCATGATGCCGTTGAGCGTGAAAATAAACCAGCCGTTCAAAAGATAATTGAAATTTTTTGTTAAACACCTAAATCCCCTATAATAAGCTCATCCACTGGCAAACCCACAGCAAGACGTTCGTCGTTGTTGAGCGCCCTTGGGCCAACAGGACCTTTTGCAGAGCCTATACCATAATCAACGATTCCTTTGCCAGCAGATAAAGCTTCAATGATCTCGTCTTTAATCTCTGCTTGTGGTTCTAAAATTTTTTCAATTTCATCCACTTTTTCAGCAATATATGTTACAGTCCTCAGTATTTCGTTGAGGGCTGTTCTTTCTAGTTCATTCATCTTCCTTCTCCTTTCTTGTTTCCTTAAGCTTGATTATATTATAGCACACGTTTCGTGGGCTGTCAACACTTTTTTAACGAAAAAATAAAAAAAGTTTTCTTTTCGTGGGTTTTGTGTTATACTTTACTTATAGAAAAACAAAAAGGACTCAATCATGAATAAAGAAGAAATTGCCATTATCATAGGCGAAAATATAAAGCAATATAGGCTTCAAAATGGTTGGACTCAACAAGAATTGGGGGCTAAGATTGGGATAAGTAAAAACGCTATCGGGAATTATGAGAAAGGCTTTAGATCTCCTAAAAAGGACACAATGTTTGACTTAGCTAATGCTTTCAACGTTTCTATTGATGACCTTTTCCCTCCGATTCAAAAAGGCTCTTCTTCTAATACTTCCTCAATCCAAACCATCTACGACCAGTTGCACCAGCCAAGGCAGGAGAAAGTCCTGACGTACGCTGAAAAGCAACTGAAAGAGCAGAGAAACGAAGAAGCAACGAAGGTAAACGAAGTATCGGAAGTCATTCAGCTCTACAGTTACGACTACTACGACCACCCAGCTTCTGCAGGTACAGGGCAGTATTTGAACGACGTACGTGTTGAACGGATTGAGTTGCCAGTGGATATTGATGCCGACTTTGTTATTCCAATCAAAGGTGACTCCATGGAGCCTGATTATCACGATGGCGACTTGGTATTCATTCAGACAAGCGTGGACTTAAATGACGGAGTTATCGGAGTATTCAACTATAACGGCGATGCTTACATCAAGCAGTTAGTGATTGACAAAGACCAAGCTTACTTACATAGCTTAAATCCTGCATACAAAGATATGCCAATCACACCAGATACGGACTTCCGAATTATCGGTGAAGTCGTGGATTTGTATAGGGAGAAATAACATGAGTAACGAAAGTAGACCGATGGAAGTAATTAAACACAACCTAGATTGCAAATGCCACAGACGAAGAGAGTGGATTAGAGTCAATGATAAGTGGCATGCTATCGAGTTTTCGGTAGACGATCCAAACGAACCTCCTATGACCGAAAAAGAAAAAGCCAATATGGCCTTAATTCTTCAACAACACTTACCGAAATAGTAAAAACAACTGTTTCTAAAATAGATATAGTTGCAAACAAAAAAGCCACACGCTCAGAAGTTTGGCGACCGAGAGCGTAGGGCTGGATTACAAGAAAAACTTTTCAAAAGAGAGGCTCTTTTGATGTCTTTTCTTGTACCTATTTTATCAAAAAAGGGGTACAAATTCAATGAAAACAACAAATAAAGTAGCTATATACGTCAGGGTGTCTACTACATCACAAGTTGAGGAGGGGTACTCTATCGATGAACAAAAAGCCAAGCTCTCTAGCTACTGCGATATTAAAGACTGGAATGTATACAAGATATACACTGATGGGGGATTTTCAGGAGCAAATACTGACAGACCAGCGCTAGAGGGACTTATCAAAGACGCTAAAAAAAGAAAATTTGACACAGTTCTAGTCTATAAGCTGGACCGTCTTAGCCGTAGTCAAAAAGACACGCTTTACTTGATAGAGGATATTTTCATAAAGAATAATATAGCCTTTCTAAGCTTACAAGAGAACTTTGACACCTCTACGCCTTTTGGTAAGGCTATGATTGGGCTCTTGAGCGTCTTTGCTCAGCTAGAAAGGGAGCAAATTAAAGAACGCATGCAACTTGGGAAAATAGGGCGTGCAAAGGCTGGGAAATCCATGATGTGGGCTAAGACGTCCTATGGATATGACTATCACAGAGAAACTGGAACCATTACTATCAATCCAGCCCAGGCTCTGGCTGTTAAGTTTATCTTTGAGAGTTATCTGAGAGGGAGATCAATTACTAAACTGAGAGATGATCTAAATGAGAAATACCCAAAGCATGTGCCTTGGAGTTATCGGGCGGTCAGGGCCATACTAGATAACCCTGTCTATTGTGGTTTCAATCAGTTCAAGGGAGAAGTTTATCCAGGTAATCATGAGCCAATAATTACAGAGGAGGTATACAACAAGACCAAGGAAGAGCTGAAGATCAGACAAAGGACAGCAGCAGAGAATGTCAATCCTAGACCATTCCAAGCAAAATACATACTATCAGGTATTGCCCAATGTGGATATTGTGGCGCCCCTTTGAAAATTATTTTAGGAGTAAAGAGAAAGGATGGGAGCAGGTTTAAAAAATATGAATGTCATCAAAGGAACCCAAGAACAGTGAGAGGTGTCACTACCTACAACGACAATAAAAGGTGTGACTCAGGATTTTATTACAAAGATGATCTTGAGGCTTATGTGCTGACAGAAATCAGCAAACTACAAGATGACGCTAGTTACCTGGACAAAATATTTTCAGACGACAATGCCGAGACCCTAGACCGTGAAAGCTACAAGAAACAAATAGAGGAGCTGTCAAAGAAACTCAGTAGACTAAACGACCTATACATAGATGATCGCATTACTCTTGAAGAATTACAGAACAAGTCGGCCGAATTTATAAACATGAGGGCTACTCTTGAGACTGAACTAGAAAACGATCCCGCTCTCGGAAAAGACAAAAGAAAGGCTGATATGAGGAAACTGCTAAACGCTGAGAAAGTCTTTTCAATGGACTACGAAGGTCAAAAGGTACTTGTTAGAGGGCTTATAAACAAGGTTCAGGTAACAGCTGAGGACATTGTTATCAAGTGGAAAATATAAATAATTTTAGTAACCTACATCTCAATCAAGGATACTAAAATTATTGATAAAAAGTACTTTCAGACAAACAAAAAAACCGCAAGCTACTGCCTGCGGTTTTAGTGTAATCTATTTGAAAGCCTTTCTGTTTTATTTTTCTTCTTTTGGTTTGTCAACGACGGTCACAAGACCATCTGGTTCGGTTTTGAATGCTGGGTCTGTGTGAAGTTCACCGTTTGCCTTCAAGTAATACCAGCCGTCGCCTGATTTTACGAATTGTTTAGATAGCATATAGCCGTCTTTTTCTTCCATGAAATACCAGGTTTCACGATATTTAACCCAACCAGTGGCCATACGACCGTCTGACTTGAAGAAATACCAGCGATGGTTAAGGAACATCCATCCTGTGACCATAGCACCACGTTTATCAAGATAGAACCAGTCTTTACCATCGTTGAACCAACGATTGATTAAGCAATAGCCGCGTTCATCGAAGTAGAACCACTCTCCCTTGATTTGTTTCCAGCTGTTTTTTGGATAAGAGCCATCTGACTCCTCCCACCACCAACCTGTTTCATTGCGTTTCCAGCCAGCTTCAGATAAGCCACCTTCGATATCCTTTTTAAACTGCTCACGGCTGATGCCCCATTTTGCAAGGTAAGGATACGGATCAACGTGGTCAGAGTAATTGCGAGGTTGGTTGTATGTGCAATATTGATGCGTCTTGATGCCTGCAAGGCTATCAGAGTCAAGAGTTTTAGGGATGCCTGCTTCATCAGCGAGGTTCCGTAGAAGCTCAACATAGAGCTTGTAATCGCGCATGAATTCTTCCTTGGTTTCATGACTCTCAATCAGTTCTACCTGACCATAACCCTCTACGTTCCAGCCACCTCCTACGTCGTATGCCCCCATGTCTGTGTACCAGGTCTGCATCACACGGCCGTTACCGACGACATGTGAGAAAAATCCTGAATCAACTGGGCGGCGCATGTGGTAGTCTGCTTCATTTTGTGCAGTCGAATTTGGATTTCCTGTTGAGTGCGCATGAATTTGTCTGTATGGTTGTTCCCCAACTTGTGGAAGGTCAGTTCTTAATCTACTTGTATCGATATCCATACTTATTCCCCTTTCCAGGCTTCGTTCATCTGCTTAACTGCAGATTCAATGAATGTATTTAAGTCCTTGGTAGTCATATTGATATTGTACTTAGTAAGCTCGGAACGGATTTTAGTTTGCGCCTGTTCCAATTTCTCTTGGCCTTTATAGCCGGTCTGAGTTGATACTTGCTCCACGGCATTGACCGCATTTTTGGCCAAGATTTCGACAATCTTGATGGTCTTTTCTCCGCCTTTTTGAACCAGGTAGTCCTTGACAGCCTTGACTGCGATACCTAGTAAAATGACTAGGATACTGACTGCTCCGTTAAGTAAAATTTCATTGATTTGTTGCATTTGTGTTTTCCTCCGTAATTTCTAAATTTACAAATTTGTTAAATAGGGCATCAATTCGCCCATTGCCTCCGAGTTTCTTGTAACTTGAGTGCATTTTATGGATAATATCCGACTCGTGAACCGTTGTATAACCACGTTTAAGAGCAGCCGTGATGTCGCGCTCAAGTCGTAGATACATGGTCACTAGATGTGCTTCATCATGAACTATTAACTTTTCATTCACTTCAGTTATTTTTTGCTTATTATCCTCACCGATAGCATGAATAGTACTCAATTCACCTTTCAGCTCCTTGAACTGTTCTTGGTTGAGGTGACCTGCTTTACTGGCTCGCATGCCGAACCAACCAGTAGCAACAACTCCGATTGTGGGTGCAAGCTGAGTGATTGCATGTATCATTTTCTCTAATATTTCAGACCATGACATAAAATCCCCCTTACTCAATACGTGGCATTACAACAGTCAGCACACCTTGCTGAAGCATATCAGATAGTGACTGATCTTTCCAAGTGTAGCCCTCTGTGGCTTGCATTTGAAACTTAAAGATAGTTTGCGTACCCTTTGGCCATTTTGCATTAGTATCAAATGGATAAGCACCTGAGATGATGTCACCGTTTGAGTATCGTGTACTCTTGACTAGAGGCTTGACAAAACCAGCAACCTTAGTATAGGTATGAGTTGGCATACCTCCATTTTGTGAAATTGCTAGAGCAATCAAGACCTCAGTGATAGTTGAAACCGCATAAAGGTTTTCTTTGTTTTCTACGGTTGCCTGTTCCATCTTGACAGTCATTTCTTTATTTTGTTTGAGTTGCGCCTCTACCTGGTTAAACTTCTCCTTTTCAGCACGCTGAGGGAAGTTTTCCTGATACAGAGCTTCAAGAGCCATTTCAAACAGCTCCGTATTTGACAAACCGATTTTGTCCGCTGATAGCAAGATAGGTACGATAGCACCGTCTGCATTGACTAACGTGACCTTTGTAGCGGTTGCTGTTCCGCTACCATCATATTCCAAGGACTTTGTCCCATATTCTAATTTCATGCTTTCTCCTTTAAATTTTGAAAGATACGTTGTCTAGGTTTAACCATTTTTCGTCAACGTTTCCCTTTACGACTACGTTACCGCTCGGATAGATCCCTAAAACAGCAGGGCCATAGTCATTGTTTAAAGCGGTTTTGAATAGTGTTGTAGATGGTCTGAAATTTTCAGGCAAAGTAAAGATAATTGACTCACGGGTAGTCTTTCCGCCTTTACAAGTACCTTTTAAATAAACAATACCGTCAAATGTTTTTGAAAATTGGACATTCCCATAGTCCCTATGATGGCTCCACCCATTTTGTAAATTGGCATTTTGCCAAGGTGTGGCTTGAGTTAGCCTTGTCACATCATCGTGTGTTGCAAGTTTCTTCCAAGCGTTCCAAGTCCCGTTTGTTTTTGAACGAACAGAAACTACTTGCCCTGAAAAGTCATAAGCTACTTGAACTACCCAATTATCGTTGTGTTTCAAAACTTGAACATGTTTCCAGCCGTTCCCACCTTGAGGAGAATTTGATAGATTGTAACCCATATACAGACCCGCATTGATATAGTCATTCCAATCTCTCTCAGCGTTTAAGGAGTATCCTCCATTTTGTGTCAGCTGATGTTGCTGGATAGGTCTATCATTCGCATAGATATCCCCCTTAACATCAAGCGCACCACGCTCACGGATTTTATTGACCCCAACCCCTGACCTATCATAAGATAAGACTACGCTCTCTGTGGCCACGTTTACCATGAAATCAGACCGTGTGAATTTGTCCTCTAACGTGCCTATAACAACCCATGACTGATTAGCTAGATAATTGCCTGCAAGATTAGCCTGAGAATTGACTAGGTTTGAGATACTTGTCCAGGATCCAGTAGCTGGTCCTGTATCCACTTGAAAGTTAGTAGTCCCAAGCCGAGCAACCTTGAAAGTCAGCGACATTGTGTTTTTCTGACTCCCTGAGACAGTCAAAGGTGCTACTTTAGCATTTCTCGTAGCGGTCAATGTGCTAGAGGTTGAGCCTGTTCTAGCTATACTAAAGTTGAGAGCAGGGGCGAAATACTCAAGTACTGTGACAGATACCTCTCTAGCGTCTGACCAACGTCCACGGCTATCAGATACACTAGCTCTGATTTTGATGGTGCCGTGATAGTTCATAATGCCTAGGCTCCCACCGTTTGAGCTTGTGGACTGGTTTTTGCCGATTATTTCAGCATAGTATCCAGTAATAGATGAGCCGTAAGAGCCGACTGCACCGTTAAAAGCTACCTTGATGTTAGAGATTACCTGGATGAACGTATCAGACTTAGGGATAAGGTTCTGAGCAGCACCGTTCAAGTCTGACAAGGAAACTCCTGTAAAATTAGGCTTGACATTAGCTGGCACGCTTGCCGTGAATGTAGTGGACTGTGTTCCAGTCTTGGTAGAGCCTGAGTAGGTATCTACATAGACTGTCCCAGTCCCACTTGCGGAGTTTGGGATGTCATTGGCAAAGTCAAGAGGGATTGTCCAGCTAGTGGATGTGTCTACATTCGTTGCAATCGTTCCTGACTTGCCAGCCCAGGCATAGCGCACTGTGTGCTTAAAACTGGAGCTTTGGCGGTTGACGTTAATAGTAACCGAACTACCAATAACTCCAGCGCTCACGCTTACAGAGCTAGAGCGTGGTATAGTCGTCAGGCTAAGACTTGCTGATACTGTGATAGTCCCATGCAGGCCATTATTCGGATTGAACGTGCATGATATAGGTAAGGTCTTAGTCCCATCCGCATTGTGGCTGATTGTACTTGACCCACTAGCAAGAGTGTACTCCTCGCCTGATGTTTCCCACGTTGGGTAGCTGTAATGCACGTTTCGACCGTCTAAATTGAGAGACAAAGTACTGTCTCCTTGATGGTTATGAGTGTAATAGGCGCCTGTACGACTGACTGTCATCCTCCAGTTGACGGTTGATGTGTTAGCTGTGATACTCTGAGAGCCTTGGTCTACATAAACATTGAGATACAAGCTCCCACTTGAGTTACTAAATTTAGCCATTTTACTCCTTTCTATCCTACATAACGAATGACGTTCATGTCAGGGTTGATATGATATTGTTCCTCTCTAAAACGTCCAATCTGGATTGTTTTAGAGAAAATACCATTCTCGATATGAATGACCCCTTGTGAAATATACATGACCTCAACCCCTGCTGAATACATTGAAATTCGTCCGTTAGGATTGAACATCATGCTAGAGCTACCGTCATTCTTACCAATCACAAGCCCCTCATTTGAGGAACTCATATAGGTATCGATGAAATTCCAGCGGTCAGACAATTCTCCCAAGTCCTTAGCAATATTAGAGACACGCTGACTAGATGCAATCAAATCTTTTTCAGCTCGTGCTCTTGCGCTCTCGTTTGCGTTGACAAAGTCCTTATAAGCCTTTATCCAGTTATCAAGCGTATCAGCGCTAGCCTTAGCCTCAAGCTCAGCCTGAATAATTCCAGCCTTCTCATTGAGAGCGTTCAGTTGTTCCTGAGTCAGGCCTTGATCGGCTTTAGAGTTGATGTCATTTTCAACATCCTCAATGGCTTTCACGTAATCGTGAAAGTTGGTACCTATGGCAAGCATGGCATTTTTAAGTGTGACTGTAAGATTAGCTGGAAAACCGTTACTTGTTCCAAATCTAACAAAGATATTATTCGTCTTGTAATTTTCACTAGCTCCAGAGAGGTTTATAATAAACTCGAACTTTTGTGACGTTGTAACGCCAGCTTTCAAAGTAATTTTATTACCATACCAAGGAGTGGCAGAAAAATGTACGCTAGCCTGTGTATCTTTTGTTAAAGCAGGAGATAAGGAGATTTCAAATGAGATACGAACATAATTCGATTTAAGCCTATCTGGATTTTTCCAAAAATCATCTACAATGAATGTTCTAAAATAATAGGTTCCTGTGCCCCCTGTGTTAATCTGTTTAATTCTACTGTCTTTAAAGTAATTACGATTTCCACCCGTGACATTATCAAATAGTGCCGTCCATTTATAGGCTGTTGGGTCTTGGCTATCTACTTCATTGAAATCTGTCAGCGTTCCTAAATAGCGCTTATTTGTGCTATCAGTTGTACTGAAACCATCACGGCCATCAGCAGAATTTGCCCATGCTCTATGGAAGTAAGGAGTCCGTCCGTCTACTCCTGGTTTACCTGGAATACCTTGAGGGCCGTCCTTACCGTTTTCTCCTTTTGGACCTTGCCATTTTGTCCAGCGATAGTCAGCAGGGTTTTTGCTATCAGTTGCATTAAAATCAACATAGACCCCTATATAAGCCTTGTCAGCGTTAGTCTGGCTAAATCCACTACCTGAGATAGTATCGGCATAGGCAATGTGAGTGTACTGTGTACGTCCGTCAGCACCTTTTACTCCAGGGATGCCTTGGTCACCTTTTGGGCCTTGCAAACCTTGGAGCCCTTGTAAGCCTCGTTCTCCTTGAGGTCCACGTTCCCCACGGTCTCCTTTAGGACCTATTGCTCCCTGTGGTCCAGGGTCACCTTTCGGTCCTGTGTCACCTTTTTGACCTTGCAGGCCATCAGACGTATTGATAAGAGTCAACTGCTCAGAGGCTACCTCTTTGTTATCCACCCATGCAGAAACAGTCAAAACCATCTTTTGGCTGATGTCAGAGGCTCGGACAATGTAACTAGAGTTTGTAGCTTTGATTACACCATCCACCACCCAGCGCCATCCGCTATTGATGACTTTGTTCCCTCGCATAAGGGTAGGGGTCACAATGGTCTGACCTTGACCGTTCTTAAAGGCTATACCGTTGTCTGTAGCAAGTTTGATAGAGTAAGGCTTAGCGTCCTCTATCATTCGGTCTAGCTGTTGCTGAACGCCTTGAGATAGACGATTTTCAAGTGCTTTGGCATTTGAGAAAGTGGTCTTGTTATTCTTCGGATTGGTAAAGCTGATGACTTGCTCAGATACCCTCATCTCAAGCAAGAGAATAGGGCTAAAGCCGTCATCATAGACTTTTACTGTGTCTCCTATTTCAAGATCCGCAAAGCCCTCAGCCTCATAAGTGACTGCTGGATAACAGTTCTTTTTGAGTTCACGGTAGGCTGTTGAGCGGATGACCTCAGGATTTGAACTCTCTACAGTCATATCCTTACGAGTCCACTGGTCACGGTCGCCTGTTGAGTGTGTGAAAGTAGATGGATACATCTGCATAGAGAGGGGGGCATACAATGCAGCCCCTGACTGGTAGAACTCACGTTCTCCCTTTGCGTTGTTGACTGACCAAGGCCCAAGACCTCTAATGTCAACTACGTTACCTTTATCATCCTTACCTGTAGGGACAACCGTGTTATAGATCCCAGTTTTGTCAATCGTCCTAGTGATTGTCTTAAGATTTTTTCCATACTTCAAGATTTTTGGGCTAATTTGACCTACTCCCTGGTGGCTATCGTCGTGCTCATGATAGACATTGACTGTAAATGACTTGATAGAGCTGTCAGCGTTGAGACGTGTGTCAAACTCAATTTCTGCGCCAAATTTCTTAGCCAGACTAAGTAGTCTGTTGAGTTTGGTGTCTGTGCCCTCCCACTCAGCAGAGATTTTCTTATTAGCAACCTCATTGATACCGATTTTCAAGAAAGTATAGTTGAGCAAGTCCATTTCCTCACAAAATTCCTTAAAGCTCATAGCCTTAGGCGATTTGTAAGGGATAGAGTACTCATTGATCAGCTCAAGGTTTAGGTTGATACTATAACACTTGATAACTTTCTCATTCTCCTCAATTTTTCGGATTGTATGTAGGTAAGTTCTGCCCTTGTATTTGAATGAGACAAAGGCTTTCTCATTGAGAGAGTTATAGGCCCTCTTTTTGCCTACATCTGAAATAATAGCCTTTTTAAAAACCGTAAAATCAAAGGTACTAGAGCCTGTCTCAAGGTATCTTGTCCAGGTATCATTGAAATAGTTCAATGTATCCTTTTTGTCATTGTCCACAAAGGCTACTTTTCTCAAATTTGAGTCATGTATTGTCAATAACATTTCTATAGATACCTTTCTTTAAATTCTACTTTGACAGTGGGCTTGGTCTTGACCCAACTTGAGCAATAGACCTCAAGCTGACTGTTTCCAGGTGGAATAGTCAAGAAACTTGAGCCATCCACAACATCTACAATCTTCTCAAGGCCGTCCACTGTAACGGTGTCATTCTCGCTGTTTAGCACAACGTTTGAACCGATTGGGTAGCGGTTCGGCACATCACCGATTCCTGGCACAAAATCTTTGCGATAAAGCAGTTCGTCTATGTACATGTGAGTAACCATAGGCTTATCATGGTAGGCCCCAAGCATGACATGGATCTTAGCGGACTTCCTGCCTTTAATTTCAGGAATGGTAAAGCTATAATGAGAGCCTTGGTAGTAGACCTGGACCCTGTCATCATTTCGCTTTATTTCAAATTGTCCGTTTGAGGATGTGAATGGGTTCACCTTGCTATCTGATAGGCCTGTAAAATTCCAGCATTTAAGAAAGTAATAGCTGCCCTTTCCGTCAGATCCAAACACATTAAACTCACAATCTTGTCCTTGTGTCCGCTTGAACGTTTCGACGCCATACAAAAACTGACCTGCTGTATCTGATACAGTAATCTTGATAAAGCCATATTGATTGATGGCGCCAGGCAAAAAAATCTGTTTACCAAAAATGTAATCATCAAGGGAGCCAACTCCTCCAGCACTATCTGTTGGAATATCCCAGGAAAGCCCCGTCGCATAGTTCCCGTACTTGCCCGCTACAGTTTGGTCTCGCAGTTTGATGTGTTTCTTGTTCCAAAGAGTAGTCAGCTCAGACACTCCTGTCACGGTTTCCCCGTTATCGTTCGTGATTGCTCTGTTTTTGATCGCTCTGTTGAAAGCATCTGAAATCCTATCCCCTCTAAAGTCAACCAAGACCTCAGAGCGCTTGACGGTGCCTGTGTCAGCCTCTTCACGGTCACCAACCTCAAGAGCTCCGCTAGCATTGACTAGACCGATATAGCCATTCTCGGCGTTATTCTTAACCGTAACGACAGGAAAAGCTGGAACGTTGCCATTATTGACCAAATTAAAAACAACCTTGTCAGGTTGCTCTTGTCCGTTATCAAAACGCTTATAAGTCGTGCCATGTGCGACACCGTCAGGAACAAGAATCTCAAACTCGCCCTTTTGAAGCCATCTAGCTACGTTATCGACATCCACAGAGCCAATGACAAGTCCCATATAGTACTTGTCAGGCTCGTCTGAAATATCAATACGAACTGGCTTGTCGGTGTTCAGGATTGTAGCTAAGGTGTGCTTGGCCAATTCGGCATCCCTCGCCGTTTTTTTCTGAACGGTAAATTTAACTTTGATTTTTTTAGGTCCGGTTCTTACTTCTTGGACGTTTACGCCTAAAAAAGGGGCGTCATTTGTTGTGACGTCCCTTTCGTTTCCTACCGGACGAATTACTTCGTTAATTTTTACAACCTCAGAGAGGTCATGATTGTTATAGATAACTGTGTCCATTAAATAATCCCTCTCATCATGTTATCGATCATGAGCTTGTCGTTTTGGTAATCGGTCATCTTTTGCCCGATTTGGCCAACAAGCGCTCCGCTTTCCATCATCAGACTGACTGGACGTTTTACTGCCCTTTCAGCGACTTCCAGGGCTTGTTCTACAAGATGATTAGATTTTTCTTGTACGACCTTAACGCTCGCTTTAATTTGACGATCTAGGTCTGACTTGACCTGAAGTGTCTTCGTAAGGCTAGCCTGACCTACTCCAAGAATGTCTTCAGGGGCAAAGTTAAAGGCTTTGATTTGGTCGAATACATCGCCCATGGCATCATCTACCTTGTGAGCATCTGCCAAGATACCGACTGCCACCCCTTGAGAAATGAAACGTCCGACGTTGTCTCTAAAACGGCGTGATGGACTGTTAATCTTAGCCTTGGCCTGTGCGGCTCTTTCAGCTTGAGCGACAAGAGCATTAGCAGCAGCCGTGACAGCTCCAAGCGCTGAGTACATACCTTGTGCTAAACCTTGACCAATCATGTCACCTACATAGCGCATAGTAGAGACGCCTCTCATTCCTGTAGACTGGATAGAGTTGACCATGGATGACATTGCTGATGTCGCCGAGCCGACTCCTGAACGGATACCATTTGTTATCCCTTCAGAAACCCCACGGCCTGCCTGTTGGCCTGCTTGCGTCATCTGAATTGACGACTGCAAAATTACAGTCACAATCAATGCCATGTTTGACTGAACCGACGATACAGCTTGAGCCATCGCTGAAGCCATACCTGAAGCAAGCTGAGAAATGGCCGATGTAGCTGATGAAGCTGAAGCGTTAATCATCGTTAGAGTAGATGACATCGCTGAAGCCCCACTTTGAGCCATCATCATAGCGTTAGCTAGAGCCACCAAGCCTGTCTGAAGCGCCATTACTCCAGATACAGATCCAGAAAGACTTGCAAAAGAAGCCATGACCGATGAAGCAAAAGCGCTCATCGAAGCTCCAGCACTCGTCAATGTTTCTGGCAATGTGCTAAGGTTAGTGTTTAGTGATGATAAGGCTGTAGGTAGTGATTGCAAGGCTACACTTGCAAGTTGAGCTGATATAGCTATCAAACTCAACCCAGTCCCTGCTTGTTGCAACCCAGGACCTGCTGAAGCAATGCCAGAATTGGCAATAGCAGTCAAGCCTGTTGCTACTGTCGCTAATGTTCCAGCTAAGTCTAGCAATCCTAGCTCGGTGAGCATCGCAATCCCTTCAGCCATGCATTTGACTCCAAGGCCTGCGTTTAAGGCAACATTACCGATGCTGTCAAAGATTCCAGCTACACCGTCAAGGACATTACGGATAGCAGAGCCAAAGGACTCAACTACACTACCAGCACTTTTCAAGATAGAGCTCACTTGTTCTCCAAATGTTTTCAAGAGATTAGACAAGCTATCAATGATAGGGCTAATCTGAGAGAACATGCTACTAAATGATGAAACGATATCAGCAATTGACGGAGCTATCGCAACTACCATTTCAGTTATGGCTGGAGCAAATGGAGCTATTGCTTCAACAATTTGAACGATAGCGTCAGCAATAATTTGAGCTACTGAAACGAACGCATTACTTATAATATCGACGATTGGAGTCACTGCTGTTGCAATTCCTGAAATGGCTTCACCAAGAGCTGTGATAAACGGAGCTGCCGCTCCCATAGCTTCACCAAATGCAACGACAAGAGGAGAGAGTTGAGCTAAGGCGCTTGTTACATTTGGAAGAACTCCTGAAACTGTAACAATAGCCTGAGCAAATGCACCAATAATCGCAGTAGCAACCGTAGCGAATGCCTGACCAACTGCGTTAATGATTGTAGCCACTCCTTCACCTTGACTAGCAATGAGACTTAAACCTGCCGCAATAATAGCCACTCCGGCACCGATTCCGACTGCTGCAATACCAATCGCCCCGCCAAGAGCAAGAATATTTCCAACTCCGGCTGTTCTCAAAGCCGATCCAAATGCTCGTATGACTGGTGCTAAACCAGAAAGAGCAATTTTGATACCTTCGCCAATTCCTGTCGCAGCCGTTTTGATTGCTGTTCCTGTTGTTTTGATTAAGGTTGAGATTGATTTGAAAATTTGAGCGATTGCGCTTTTTGAGTTCGCTACACTTCCTACAGCTTCGTCAGTGCTTTCTTTAGCACCCTTTGAAAACCATTTGAACGGATTGAAACTCTTCAAGAAATTAAATGCTTTGAACGCAATCAAAGCACCGCCAATCCCTGTTATCAGCCCCTTCCAAACATCCGCACTTATCGATTGAGACAATTTTGAAATCCAACTGATGACCATTGAAATAGCATTTACAACGTGGCCAGCTGCGGCGCCTACAAGGTCCCACGGGATAGCATCGCCTAGCTTTTTAGCTAAGTCTAAAGCTGCATCCGTCAAATCTTTAAATGCTTGATAGGCGTTCTTGATTGCTCCTGTTTCAGAAAATTCCTCTAGCACTAACTGAATGGCTATTGCTAGGTTCTTGATGTTGATGCTCACTGATTTAATGATATTACCAACGCCTTGAATGATATTGCTAAATCCATTAGATTCGCTCGTCAATTCATCAAAGAGCGCCTGGATTGTGGCGATTATATCTCTAAATGTATCTTCGACAACGTCAAAAACACCTTCATCAACTCCGAGCGAAGAAAACAACGATTTGAATCCTTGTTCAATCTTTGGACCAGCTTCTGCCAAGGCTGTATCGATAGCTTGAGGAAGTTGGCTCATAATATTTCCAACCATAGGCAAGAAATTGCCTAAAAGGAACGTTGAGGTGCTAGAGATAAGTGCCTTTAAAGACGGTCCAATATCTTCTCCAAGCGTCAAATTTGCCAAGAAGTTGGATGCCGAAGCCTTCATTGCTGCAAACGAACCGCTGAATGTAGTCTGCGCTTCTTGTGCTGCGACTCCTGCGACTCCCAACTCTTGTTGAACTAGGTCGATGGCTTCTACGATATCTGCAAAGTTGTTGATATCAAACTTCTTGCCCATTGCTTTTTCTAATTTGCTGGCGTCTTTAAGAAGTCGCTCCATCTCTTGCTTTGTACCACCATAACCTAGCTTCAGGTTATCTAACATGGTATAGTTCTGCTTAGCAAAGCCCTGAAACGTCTGTTGGATTGAACCAATATCTGTACCCATTTTAGCTGAGTTGTCAGCCATGGCCATGATAGCCTTGTCTGCCATTTGTGCAGCCTTCACAGCATCACCACCGAGTGCTTGCTTCAAGCTAGCACCGAATGAAACGGCTTGCTCTGCGTACGTATTAGCAGAGATACCAGCTGAAGCTGCAGCGTTCGCATATTGCTTCACAGACTCAGCGGCAGTCGTATAGAGCGTATCAACACCACCAAACGATTGTTGGAGCTTGGCCCCTTCGTCAAGAGCTGTAGCAAATACACCTTTTATAGCACTTCCCAAGGATTGAATCCCAGAAATCAGCGCACCGCTGACAATGTTAGCTCCTAAAACTGACTTAAAGACCGAACCTAGTTGCATCCCGCTTTCTGTCAGTCCGCCAACCATCCCTTTTAGACGTGCCACTCCTGATTGAGCCTTATTGCCATCCATATCAACTTGGATGACCACTTTACCATCTGCCATTTATGCCTCCTTTCTACTCGTAATAGTCATACTCGTCATCTTCTTCGTCGTAGTCATCGTCTGGAAGACGATACTCTTTTTGCAACTCTCGCATCTTATCGATGTATTCCTGACTGTCGCCTTTTTGCGGTTCATAAGAGCGAATTTTCACGACTTCTACAAATTTGGTTCCCTCAGGCAAGCCAACAATTAGAGCATTGAATTTCTTCCAGTGCAACTTACCGATTTCTTCGATTAAGTCGATTCTGTAAGCTTGCATGAAAGAAGCAAAGATATAAGCTCCGTCATGCTTCACATTGTAGAGTCTTTTTTGTGGTGTTTCTGACGTTGTCGAGGACTTTATGACATTGCCTGCCAAGTCATACTCAACATCGTCTTCTTTCTCGCCTGTCTGGATGTGCTCTTCAAAAATTGCCTGAACAACTTCCAAAGCCTCCTCAAAGCTTAAAAAATCAAAAGAAACACCCGTAAGGATCCGCAACGCTAAAAACGGGCGCATGAATTTAGGAATATCATCGTCTTTCCATAATTCAAAAACTTTCAAGACTCTATCGAACGATAAGAGCAGAGGGAAAGTCTGTTCTTTGCCTTCAATTTCTAAAACAAGCTCATCAACTAGCTTTCTAGAAATATCTAACATGGCATCACGCTAGATATTTCTTGAATGCGTCTTCTGAGTTGCGCTCTCGATATTCTTTCTGAATCCCAAGAATGGTCTGCATCAGATAGTTAAATGCGATAGTTGTATCTTCGTCTGCGAATTTATAGACTTTTTCAAATGCATCCGCTCCGAATAATTGAGTCCAACCATCTTCGATAAGCTCTTTAGCTTTTTCTGCGATTTTCTCGTCGGAAAGTTTTTCAATTTTCTTCCAGTTCTTTGCTAAGTCTTCGCGGAACTTATCAAGTTCCTTCACACCCTTATCGTTTGCAGTGTATTCCAATTGGAATTCTCCGAAATCAATTGGGATGATGTTGCTTAATTTCTTAATTACGACCATTGTTTTTCTCCTCTTTTCAAAAATAAAAAGGCGTGATATTTCACGCCTCAGATTATCCTGGTACTACTGTTGATTTCTTAGGTTTACGGGTCCATACGACCTTAAACTTAATACTTTCATTCTCTGACGCTTCACCGTCCCCAATTTCAATACCAGAAAGACGAGCTGGGCCTTCATACTGGGTCTTACTGGTCGAGTCAACTTCCTTGTACCAAATCAAAAGCTCATCGCCAACCGCATCCTGTTTCTCCGCAATAAAGTTCTGCGCCTTGTCGTCTGTATCACGAGCACCCTCAAAAGAACGACCTCGTGTTTTTGCGATCACTTGTTCTTCAGGTGTCCCGTCGCCAGAAAAGTCGGTAAAGTCGTCTGTCTTCTCGTTATTTTCTGGCGATGATTTCTTAATCCCTTTAGCAATCCAAAGGTACTCTGTCGCAGTTGGCGGAGTGTCCGGAGTCGCTTCTTTGTAAGGGCCGATGTAGTGTTTACGTTTTACGTTTTTATTTTTAACCATTATTCATTCCTTTCAATTTCAAGGCTGGCAGTTACGTCCAGCAAGTAAATGTAAAAGCCTTGCTCGTCTAAATCGTTTAAGTAAGGCTTGTCGACTTTCAGACCTAAAAACTCGTAAGAACCATTCTTACTTGGCAATTCTAGGTCCATTTTTGATAGGGCAGCGTTAATCTGCCACAATGTATTATTGTTTAATTCCTGATCTCGTGACTTGATAGCAATTTCAAAAGGCAAGCTGACTGTTTGAGTTCCAGCCATGTCCTCGTCTACCACTTCTCCGCCAGGTAGCGGATAAAGGACCAATCCCTCTTTTTCGGCTAAATAACCGAGCTTAGACGGAATTTTGTCTTGGATGCCTTTGATATGCTCAAGCAAGACCTCTGCAAAATCATTTTTTTGAATCATTTTACTCCCATCGCTTTCGCTCCGACTTCAGCCCAATTTTTTGCATATAGAGCCGAGGCCTTCTTGTCCCACCTCGGACCAGTTCCAGGCGTTGGCCGTTGACTCAGCAACTTCTCCTTGTTAGCAAAGAAAAACCTTCTTTGCTTCTCGGAAAAGAACCCTTTTCGCTTCTTGCCATAATAACGCAATCTAGCGTAAGGTGTTTCGTAGATGATTGAGCCTTGTCGAACGTGTCCACTAGCTCTCAATTCCCCTTTTCTTTTTGGGACAAAGCGCTTCATGTCAAGCATTGCCTGATTAGCAATAGCAAATTGTCCTTTTGCGAAATTCTCTGGAGATACTTTTTTCTCAATTCCTGATAGGTCAATCTTTACATTAACACCGCTCATCAAATCACCTCGATTTCATAAGCTAGTAGCTTCTTGGTTAGAGGATGATATTGAGGGATGATGTTCTTAACAACGTAGCTGACTCCGTCCTCTTCTAAAACCCCACCAACGAAACTCTTGTCGAGTTTCACAGGGCAATATTTGTGATAAACAATCACGGTTGAGGAATTGTACTCGCTACGATGATTGCCTGTTCCAGAATGAGAAAAGGATCTATCGAATTTGCAAGGGGATAACAAAAGAGGGTCAGAGTAAGCCTCTTTCCCCCAATCGTCCTCACCAATTGGCTTTTTGATAGTCACAGAATCAGGTAGCATTCTTTTATCTATCATAATCAACCCTCGCCGAGCCAAACCCAGCCATTCTCAGCCAGTTTTCAGCATCTCTTGATAAATTATACCTCTCTGCTAAAGAAAGCGAATTTGAACCATTCTGAGAGCCTGAGCGATAGCTTATAGATGTCCGCCCAACTGACATGCTGGCAATAGATTGCTTGTCCTCTGCCGTCAGGACCCCAGAAGTGTCCAAGTAAGCAATCTGAAAGGCTGTAGCTCGTTTAACTGCCTTCTTGCGAGCTGTATTGTCGCTATCAAAGCTATTTAGAGAATAGAAATCCCTGATGTAAGCATCAATAGCGAGTTCAGCACGCTTCAAAAGCTTGTCAAAGTCGCCCTCGACCTCAAATCCGAGCTTATTGAACTCCTCTTTAGTTAAGTAAGCCATCTAATCACCTCCTTAAAAGGTGGATGTCCCCACCTCAACTAGATCTTGCTTAGGCTCTTCAACGAGTTCAAAGCAATCTTTACCAATCACCTCATTAAACAGGCCATTGATTCGATTAGCTTCGTCTTGATCTAGCTCGTATTCTTGCCCTTTGTCAAAATGACGGTCAGACTTAGCTAGATAAGCGTTCAATTTTGCTTTAAATTTGGCCATTTAGCACCTCCAAAAGCTCGTCTTTGGCTTTGGTTGAATAACCCTCAACCCCTTTTTCTTTCGCAATAGCTTTCAACTCTGCCAAAGTCATGTCCATAAGCGAATGAGTAGCCAAAATCTCTGAGATTTGGCCGTCTTCAATCACTTCTTCAAATCCATCAGCGATGAGCTGAGCTTCAAGTAAGCTGCCTTCTTGCACGGTATAGACTTGATTCCCTTTTTCGTACTTACGCATTTTCTACCTCCTTATTAAGCAGATTTGTGAGAAACATAGACCCCATCTTGTTTTGATTGCAAGACGAAAAGGTCATGATACAAACGGTTTTGATACAAGTATCCGTCGCCTTCAGTGTGTTGACCAGGAGCGAACAGATAGATTGAGTTGAATTTAGCCTTGGCAATTACTGCTGGCTTAGCAACGATCAAGAAGTTAATGTTTTTACCATCTGAAGCCTTAACAAAGCCTTCAGTGAAGTCAAACTTAGTCTTGAAGCGTGCATCGTCCCAAACTTCGATAAGCTGAACTCCGTCAAGCGAAGTGACACGAGTATCAATCCCTTGAGGTGACGTAGTAGCGATTGAGCGTGTGAACTCTTTAGAACGTTCCAAGAAATCCATAACCTCGCTAGAAACATACATAACGATGTTTTGAGCGCCATATTTACGAACTGGCAAAAGGGCAGCTTTCAATTTGGTGTAGATATTTGCTTCTGAAAGGTCATCTTCAGACTTGAAGTGGCTGTTTGTGATAGCTTCTGTAGCAATTTTAGAGAAGCGGTAAGCGTCCACTTCGGGAGTTGCGTGTTCTGTGATGAATGTGTTAGATACGTTAGCAGCTGAAAGCTCTTGGTTCGTTTCGTCAACGTCTGCAGTATCTACGAAGAACTCAACGTCACGGTCAAATCCTAGTGTGTAAACTTTCTTGTCGTTTGAAACTGTACCAGAGTTGTAGCCTTTAGAGCGAGTGTGCGCTTTGTAGCCAGTCACTGAAATTGTAGGCAACTCGAAAGACTTAGCGCCCAACCAGTTTACTTGTGGCGTTTCCAAAATACTTGTGAGTGCGCCTTGCATCAATTTCTTTTCAAAGGTGCCTTCGTGCTTAGTGATGTAGTTAATTGTCATTGATCATTCTCCTGTTAGTTGTTTAGTCCGAGAGCCTTTAAAAAGGCATCTTCTTGGTTCGTTCCAGCCGTCGGATTTCCTCCGGCCGAAAATGTCGGCTTCTTCTCCTCAGATTGCTCTGTGCGACCGAACTGAGGATATTTCTGCAATACTTGGCCAATAGCGTCTTCGATAGACACCTCATCGGTCACTAAGCGAGCAGATAGAGTGATGACGTCGTCTACAGACTCAGCATTTACTCCCAAAGTCAGAGCTGATAGTTTTGCTTCCAGATTCTTCTTGTCTGACAAAGCAAGTTCTAGCTCTTTCTCTTTAGCAGCAAGCGCTTCTGACTGTTTCTCAGCCTCGCTCTTTTGTGAGTCTTTCCACTCTTTGAGCTGTTGGAGCCCTTCTTTAGCACTTTTGACATCTTCGAATCCTAGGCTTTTGAAGATTTTTTCTTGTGCTTTTCTTGACTCCTTAGCGACAAGGCCAGTCACTTCTTCCTGAGTGAATGTCTTGACAGGTTGCTCTTGAGTTTGTGACTCAGTGGTTTCTCCAGTATTGGCTGACTGGTCAGCTTGTGTTTGAATGTCTTCTGCCATTCTTCTGTCCTCCTAAAATTAGGTATTATCTTCCGTTCTTTACCGACTGCGGATAAAGTCAAGCAAAAAACCGTATCGAATTCGACACGGTTTATAGTGGTTTATAGTGATTTATAGCAGTCTATTCCTGCCAGTCAAGATGTCGGATCACCTCCTAATCTTTAATGACACGATTTGAAACCTTGGCGTAAACATCCACATAAGTCTCATTCTTGTCTCCGTTATGCGTGATTTCTGCATAATCGCCACACTTTTCATCAGACTTAATTCGATTAGTGCTTACAAGAGCTTTCCAGTTTTGCAATGTTTTGCTAAACCAAACTACAAAGCAGTCTTCTGCTTTGATTTCACGACCTGATAAGCGCGAAAATTCTTGTGATGCCAATTGTTTTGCTTTTTCTAACATTTTTATTCCTCCGTTTTTTCATATGTTTCTGCAAAAATATCAGGCTTGCATGGATAAAATTCACCTTGCACACCTTTGATAATGTAGTCGCCTTCTGTTGCTACCATCAATCCTTCAAGTGTTTCTATCTTTAGAACTGGATTATCCAAATCAGCATAATCTACACGAACTGGATCCAATCCTAACTCTGACAATTTCAAAATTGATTCTTCAGTATCTACGAACTGAACTGCCTCAATTACTACAGTTTTTTTACGGTATTTCATTTATTCCCCTTTCTTATTGAAAAAAAACGCATTGTGAGTTATAATTAAGTTAGTAAATAGAGGTTTTCCATCTCCCCTTGAAACAGATTATTCTGCGGTAGGAGGTGGGACACCTCTATTTTTCTTTTGGTTCTAAAATATCAATCAACTCATCTGATTTCTTCAGTACGGCTATATTTAACCCTCGACGACCAGACTTATAGATTTCTTCTAACCTATTTGAGATTTCTTGTTCAGCTAGCGGAGTATTAGTGGTATCAAACACAATATTTTCAGCTTGTTCCTTCGCTTTTTTCGATGCATTATCAAAAACATTCTTCCCGCTTCCAGAAATCTCTTTTAAATCAAATTTCATACCATCAATCAAATAGTCAGGAGTAGGGATATCTTTTGGATAATTAACTCTTGGCGCCATTTGAACATGCTTACCAAATAATTTAGATAACCATTCTCCTACTTCTTTCTCTTTCCGAGAATAATCTAGTACTACATGTTTCCCATCAACTTGATATTTCTGGCCGTTATGTTCCCAGAAATTCATTTCTGAGACCTTAGCTTTGCTAGGATCTACATTTGATAGCCATTTCTCTTTTACAGAAACGTAAGACTTATTGCCAGCAGGTTCAACGCTTGCTGGTTTTTCGTTTTTCTTGAAGAGTTTTTCTCTTGCCTCATTACGTTTCAGGAAGGGGTGCTTATCGATGTAATCTTTCAAAGCAGCATTCTGAGTACCTATTTTGCTCTTATACTTGTCTATCAGTTCTTTATCGCCCAATTTCTCAGCGACGTGAAGTTTTTCCTTGTTTGCTCTGATAGACCGTTCTAGAGCTCTCTGCTTAGCTTCTGCGTGTGCATTTTCTTCTGCTTGCTCTGGGCTAACCTCTGCCACGTCCTCGCCCAAATCGGGCCTGTAATTGGCTCCAGGGATGAACGGTGTCAGCATGTGACCGCAGTTAATACCCAAACAACCTTCTGGACGACCGTAACCATAATCTGACAAAGCTAAAATCTTCTCGCCGTGTTCAACTCTAGCCCGGCCAGTCGTTACTATCTCATGCTGCAAAGGGGCGCACGACTTGCGAGCTGACGCCTTTTTTGAAAAATAAAAGGTATCAATTCCCAGCTCTTCAGCTGGTCTTGTTCGCATTTCCCGATAGGTTCGATAGGTTGTCGTCTTGATAACCGTCCGTGCGTAATTGTCAATTTTCCAGTTACGCCCAGCGCTATCTTTGAAACCTTGAAAACCTTTCTCTTGCCACTTCATGACCGTGTCAGAGATAGCCTTATCAGCCGTAGACAGGCCAGTAACAACTCTAGCGACAGATTGCTCCACAATACCTTGATAAGCGCCTATGGCAGCCTTAGGAAGCGTTGTGTTGATTAGGTTATGGATATCTCCGACGGCTTGACTTGCATAGTCTGCAAGGATTTCTTGAATGTGATTGTTATTTCCTGCGGATCCATGGCCTAAATCTTCTAAAAGCTGTTGCTTCGTGTCTGTGTATAGCTTCAGGCCTTCATTCTCGACAATGTGACGTAATTGCTCTTCAGCGACTCCAGAGTATTTAGAGATTAGCTTCAGGTTCTCCTCGTTCAGCATGTGCATCTGTTGCATCTTCTCAAGTTGCCAGATATACGGTTGCTTATCAAGATAGACTGTGCCACGTTCCGTCACACGTTCGACCACATTGTCAAATAAGTCCAAGGCTAACTGATGATAGATGTCTGCGACATTGCTTGCTTGAAGCAGCAGTTGCTCGTCATTGAACTGGATTGGTGGTCTCTTCTTTTTTCCCATGGATAGCCTCTCCTATCTCTTCTACCATTTTTTTGTTAGTTTTCTCTGTTCTAGTGAGGGGCTTTTAAGTCCTATAAACGACCTTAGATGTTGAGTTAGGTTCATTTAATCATTCTCCATAGATATCAATATCCTCTTGTGTTCGCTGACTGTTAGCCGTGTCCATCGTTTCCTGATTGATTGCCTGAATCATTTTCTTGGCGTCAAGCTCTGACATGTTGAAAGCTTTCTGGATAGCGTGAGCCTTGCTGACAATGCCACTGGCTAAAGCCTTGGTCCAATAATCAAGCTCGTTGTTCTTGTCTGTGAATACTCCGTCATCGAGATTGATTGCAATCTTCTCCATTTGAGGAATCGGGCCGTTGTATAGACCGTAAAGGCTGCCGAGCTCACAGATTGAGATAATCAACTCTTTCAAAGACTGCTCAACCAAGCTTACAATGCTGTTTCTCATTTGATAGGTATCCGAGTTTTCAGAAACGACCTCTGTCGCAGTCTTCAAGCTCTGGCCGTCAAACGTAAACATCCCGGCAGACACACCCAAAAGCATCTCAAAGAGCGTCAGACCTTCGTTAATGGTCTTGATGTAATCATCTGCCCTGATTGCAGTAGTCAGGTCTGTGATACTTCCACCGTCCATATCATTAGTGGATAAGCGTAAGTAGACGTTTTGCTCAGTATCGAAACGCTTGACAAGCTGGACGTCTCCGTCATGATTAACAATTCTGGTTTCTGTCAGATTTTCAGGAACAGCCACTCGACGTTGCCCCATCTTGACTTCCCACTTGAACTCGTCATAGGTCGTATTAATGAAATCAATCGTGCTCTTGGCATTGTCAAAGATAGACAATCCGAGAGGTGAATTGATGTCCTTGTTGTTCATCCCTGGAGGTTTCAAGTAAGAAAAAAGCGGTCTTGTTAGGCCGTCAAGTTCGACTTGTTCTTCTAGATCCTCGTAGACTTCAGCTAGAGGAACACGTCCACCTACTTGTTCAGAGCTTTCAGACCTGTATAACTCGTTTGAAATGATGTACTTTCCATCCTTGCCCCACTCGTGAAACTCAATCAAAGTGTAGTAGATGTTCTTCTGGCCTGCTGATTTAATCGTCTTAGTCACGATAGCAGCGCTTGAAATATCTTGCGTGTTAGACTGTAGTGGTAGAAAGACTGGTGCTTGAATGAATGACACTCGTACTCGTCCATTATCCACATAAGGCCTCATGGCAAGACCACCCAAAGCAAGACAACTCTCGAGATAGCGCTCGAAGTTCTTGTTAAAGCGGTCATTCTTCAAAGTCTCTTGAATGAATGCGTCTGCTTGTTCGTCGTCCAATTTAATCGAAGCCTGTTCGTTAAAGACCAGACTAGCAATCTTCTTGGCAGCGGTCCGAGCAATTGGCAAATGAGTCGCTTCTCTTTGCTTCTTGATGCCGTCAGTATTCGTGTATGTTATCTTTGCAACGTTGCTCTGATAGTATCTTAGGTTCTCGTTGATTCGACGATACTCTGCGCTTGTTACTGCGATTTTAGGATGGTCTGTGATACTTGCGAGACTTTCTGTAGTCATTGCATACTGTCCTCTCTTCAATAGATTTTTGACAAATTGAATAATGCCCATTTATCGGCTCCTTATTGCTAAAAATTAGCGTAACGCTTATAGAATACGTTCACACTATATCTGAATTCGTCCATTGCGTGGTTATCTTTATCAATCGGTCGGCCGTTATCATCACGACTGTAAAGACCAATCTCTTTCAAGAAATAGTAATGGTCGTACTCTTCTTCTTGGTGATTGACAAGTAAGAACTGACCTGAAGAGATGATATTCTGGCCACGCTCAATCCCGACCTCGATACCCTTCGCCTTACTGCTGACATCATGGGCATTGTTCAAAGCCCCTCTTGTCTGAATGCCTAGCTTGTGCAATTCCTCTCGTAAGGATCTACATGCTGGGTCAATCCAGACGTCGGTATAGCGCATTTGATACTTGCTAACACACCACTGAATAAACTCTCGAAGCTCGACAGCATAAGTAGACATAGCCTTTACTTGGCCAGTCTCAGCACCACTATGATAGTAATGAGCTACACGATTGAGCCTAAAAAAGGTTCTGCCGTCCTCTCTGTGCTTAGTAACGATGTTACAAGACATCGAGGTGGCGTCAGATTGCCCACCATCGCCCGTGAAATACATTTCTACAGGTTCGCCGACTAAACTATCCCTGATGTTCTTTTCAAGGTCGAATAGGCCGTAAATAACGCCCTGAGGCATGACACGCTGACCAAGCACGTCTCTCTTGTAGAGATAAGGGTTTTTCTTCAGCGATTGAATAATAGACTGCTTACGCTCTTCAGATAGAATCGGATTGTCGTCCATAGTCCAATGCGTCCAGCGTGTGTTCTGGACATCAAATACATCCTTAATAACTGGATGTTGAGGTGCTGGTGGGTTGAGGTCAGCTAGATGATATCTGAGCTTAGCAGCCCACGTCCGTCTGAATGCTTCCTGGATAAAATCCATGTTCAGTAGATTGATTTCACAAAAAACTACCGAGCCTAGTGACATACCAGTGATAGCTCCCACACTGTTGGCTTTACCGCCCCCTTTATAATAGACTCGCTTAGTTCCATTTGGTGTATCGATTAAGAGGTGGTCTCCGTGCTCGTCATGCTTGATTTTACAATTGCCATCGAAGATGTGCATTAGACCTGTGCCGTCGCCGTCAATAAATAGACGGTAGGCTTGCTCTTGATTATATGCAGCTATAAGATGGTTCTCGTCTGGTGACTCAATCAAATATCTTGCGTATCTGAAATGACCAGCGGTTGTCTTACCGCTTCGAGGCGTGCCCTCGTTGACTTCCAGCTCATAATTAAAAGGTCTGCGAATGATGTCAGCTTGTTTTCTTGAAAAATTAATTTTCAACTTCATCACCGCCTTTGACTACTTCGAGCAAAGATTCCATAAGGCCGGTATCAGACTTAGATCCTGAAAGCTCTTGCTCTCGTTTCTTATTATCCAATTCAAGACGCTTGATACGCTCTTTCTGCTCTTTCTTATCAAGGCTATCCTTAGCATCTGTTGTAGTCAGCTTGCTAATTTGTTCAAAAGCTCGGACATTCCCTTTCATAGCCTTCTGCATCATAACCATAGCTAGAGCCATTTCATTAGTTGAGTCAAAACCTAATTCTTCAAGTTGTTTCTTCACGTTTGGACTTGCAACTTCGGCTTGTAGAATCGTTTCAAAAGCCTTTTTCAAGTTCGCTTTTTTTCTTCGAGCTTTGCCTGAAGCTTCTCCTGCTTTTTTTGCATTTTCTCGGCGTTCGCTCGGAGTTCGTTCTGAATTTTTTATCAAATTTTGCTCATTAGCCATCGCCTCACTTCCTTACTTTTTAAATAATTTAGTTCACTTTTTCAGCAGTAAGCCCTGTTTCTTCTTCCCAACGTCTAATCGTCCGTGCAACGTAGAGCGGGTCAAGCTCCATACCGTAGTAGATGCGTTCTGACTTCTCGCATACCATGAGAGTAGAACCGCCACCATTGAAGCTATCTAATACTCTGTCGCCTTTCTTGCTAGAGTTCAAAACACACCTAGCAATCAACTTCAGAGGTTTCATGGTTGGGTGAATGTCGTTTCTAACTGGTTTATCTTCGTAAAAGATAGTTGTTGGAGTTGTATCTTGCATGGTCTTGATGTAAGAGATTAGCTCGCTCTTTGTCATTTCTTTTAGGTTCTCTTCGTCTTCTTCAATGACCGTGGCTAGTGAGCGATTATCTACAAAGTAATGACTCGCTCCATCTTTCCATCCATACAGGCAAGGCTCGTGCTTCCATTGGTAGTCTTGACGACCTAATACAATAGCATTCTTGACCCAGATAATAGACTGTTTCAATAACCAGCCTGTCTCTTTGACTGCCGCTCTAAAATTCAAACCTTCCGAATCTGCGTGCCAGATATAGAACGCTCCACCTGGCTTCAGGTGGTTGTTTGCAACTGCGAATGCATCTCTTAGAAATTTTCTGAAGCTGACATCATCCATGCTATCGTTCATGATTGTCATGGCTTCATCGGTTCCGCCCTGGTAGGCTACATTGTATGGTGGGTCAGTCACATAAAGGTCAATCGTCTCTCCGTTAATTAGTCGAGCCATGTCCTCGGCTGATGTGCTATCTCCGCACATTAACCGATGGCGCCCTAACTGGAAGATGTCGCCATACTCGATACCTGTCTCTTCTTCTTGAGAAAACTCCTTGGCATCTTCTGGATCCTCGGACTCCTCGAAATCGTCCAAAGAATAATCGACGTTCTCGAATCCAAACATAGTCATATCCAATCCTTCGATACTTTCAAGTTCTGCGTAGAGCAACTCTGTGTCCCACTCGGCTATCTCGCCTACTTTATTATCTGCAATCCTAAACGCTTTTATTTGTTCCTCTGAAAGGTCGTCTGCAATAATGACTGGTACTGTTTCAAGGCCTAGAGATTTTGCAGCCTTGTATCTTGTATGACCGTTTATAATCTCGCCTTCTTTAGTAGCTACAATCGGAACCTTGAATCCAAACTCTTTGATTGAGTTAGCAACTGGCTCTACTGCCTTATCGTTATTCCTCGGATTATTTTCATAAGGACGTAGCCATTGTAATGGTTTATTGATTATTTTCATATTTCACCTTCTGAAACAACCAAAAAACACATATCTAAAAGATACGTGTTTTTCGGGTTATATAGTCTTAGACTTTGCTTTCACAGCTAATTCTGCGAAACGGGACAACAGGGCTCGAACCTGCAACCAATAGATTAAAAGTCTACCGCTCTACCACTTGAGCTATATCCCTCAAAATGCAAGGCGACTACTACCTTGCGTGTTAATTAGAAATTACTTTTTCCTTTTTTATTTTGTGTAGTCTTTTTTGCGATATTAAAACATCCTACTCTATCGCCACTGGTAACCCAAGCCAGCAGTTTTTCAGAAGCTTTTCTAGGTCGTTGCCTAAGGTGCCTTTGCTTTAATTCTTGATACTACCATTTTAACAGATTTTAGACTTCATGCGCACTCACTTTAGCTCACTTTGTCTATGATAGTCTCCTCTAGTTCAGACTCAGCCTGTTTGCGTAATCTGTAATAAGTTGCCTTACTAATTCTCAAATTGTCGCAAATATCCTCAATGTAGGTCTTAGTAATGTAAGTCATTCTAAGGACAGTCCTGCTTTTTGGATTTTTAAGCCTATTGATCATTCTACCTAATTCAAGTTTTCTGTTAATAACTTCCTTGGTATCTTGTTCTATAGCCTCTTTCATCGTGACAAGCTGGGTATAGACATCATCAACTTTTCTAGTTTGACCACCTTGGACTTTAACGTCTGTCCACTTAGGACTTGAGAGCAAACCAGCCTCAAGTTCTTTGATTTCATATATACGGCTTTGAATGTCCATATCAAGGTCTTGTAATTCTTTCAAGAGCTCTTTAGCCTTCACTCTCTATCTCCTTTTTGTGATATAATAATATTATTGAGATTATTGCTGAGACAGAGAGTGTCTTGGC
>ERZ1023187.68-NODE-68-length-40777-cov-36.670129_pt1 | contig 40777 bp, 38 predicted proteins | sample MGYA00380438_ERZ1023187 | MGnify/ENA primary metagenome ERZ1023187 (study PRJEB33173, sample SAMEA4830291) | metagenome | study: EMG produced TPA metagenomics assembly of the PRJEB25223 data set... | reverse complement strand
GATTGATTGATTGATTGATTGATTGATTGATTGATTGATTGATTGATTGATTGATAAGTGTACGCATTAAAGAAACTAAATGAAAGTTTTTTTGATTCAAATTGCTTAGTAATATGTTTGCGACGTTCAGTTGCATTTTCCATACTAATGACAATATTTTCAATAGCACTCATATTTAAATAAAAATGGAAATAACTAAATTTTTTGCATTCTACTATACCAAAAGAATAAATCAACAATAAAAGTCTGTGTTAAAATTCTCAAAATTTATTTATAGAAGAGCAAAATGGCAACCTATTTCGTTGGTGATTTACAAGGCTGTTATGATGAATTACAGCTTTTATTAGAACGTGTGAACTTCAATCCAACGCAAGATAAACTTTATCTTGTGGGGGATCTTGTGGCTCGTGGGGATAAATCACTCGAATGTCTTCGTTTTGTAAAATCACTTGGCGATTCGGCACAAACCGTACTAGGCAATCACGATTTACACTTAATTGCGACCGCACTGGGGATTAAAAAAGTCAAACCACGTGATCGTGTTGATGCCATTTTTAATGCACCCGATTTTGATGAACTAATTCATTGGTTACGCCATCAGCCATTACTTGTGCATAATGAAAAGTTAAACTTCCTGATGGCACATGCAGGTATTTCGCCTGATTGGGATTTGGAAACTGCGAAATCTTGTGCGGCTGAAGTGGAACAGATTTTACAAAATGGGGATTTTCATTATCTCATTGAAAATATGTATTCCGAACAGCCTGATCGTTGGTCGCCTGATTTACAGGGCTTAGCACGTCATCGTTACATTATTAATGCTTTCACTCGAATGCGTTTTTGCTATTTGGATCATCGCTTTGATTTTGCCTGTAAATCTCCTTTAAAAGATGCGCCAGCGGAGCTCACGCCTTGGTTTAATTTAGATAACCCACTTTATAAACAAATTCCCATTGTCTTTGGGCATTGGGCAAGTTTAGTCGATGAGCCAACTCCGCCAGGTATTTATGCCTTGGATACCGGTTGTGTGTGGAATAATCGAATGACTATGTTGCGCTGGGAAGACAAACAATTCTTCACACAAAGTGCGGTCAAAAATTACAGTGATTTTTAAGGAAACGCTATGCTCTCGCTTACGGCTGAATCTTGCGAACTGTTCAATATTCCTTTCTACCAATTCGCCCAAATGAAGAAATTCTGCCCAGAAGATATTCCAGCGATTAAAGCGGATTACAAATTACATTGGGATAATTGGAAAGCGATAATTCAATCTGTTTCAGCACAACTCGGTACGCCTTTTGCGAAACCGCATATCGAAAGTTGGACCAATGGCTGGCAGGTACGCGCGCATTTCTTCGCTTATTTTAAATACGAATTTAACCAAAATTCTGCAGCTATTTTTTCCGTACTCTTAAATCGTCGTCGATTAAGAGCGTGTTTAGATTGGCATTGTTATCGTGCAGATCGCTCACAAATTAATGTTCAACAATATAATCAATGGCTTGATCAATTTGATTTCAAACAATTTGCTGATTTTGATATTTGGCGAGAAGATGAAAGTGAATATGATGATTTTCGCCAAGTAAAGAACATTTCTGAAAAAGATCTTCTCTTACGTTCAGATGAAGATTTTTGGTGCATTGGAAAAAGCATTGAAAAAGCTGAACTTCATCAAATCGATCCCGTTTTATTTATCACGCAAACCATTCAACAATTACAACCGCTTTACGATCGTTGCCATCAATAAAGCATACCCTTAGTATAAATAATTGAGCTCTACATTATGCAGAGCTCAATATTTTAGCGAATTAATAAGCTATCCAAATTTACCGCAACAGTTCAAAGTGCGGTAATTTTTATCAATGTTTTAACTACACATCATAAGTAGTTGATGCTGTATTACCGCCACGACCAGTCCAGTTGGTGTGGAAAAACTCTCCACGTGGTTTATCTGTACGCTCGTAAGTGTGTGCACCGAAATAGTCGCGTTGAGCTTGCAATAAGTTTGCAGGTAAACGTGCTGAAGTATAGCCATCTAAGAACGTAATAGCCGATGCCATACAAGGCATTGGGATACCCACTTCGATAGATTTTGCCACCACTTTACGCCAGTCACTTAATGCGTTTTCTAAAATGCCTTTGAAGTAGCTATCCGAACCTAAGAAAACAAGATTTGGATTGGCTTCATAAGCATCGCGAATATTACCTAAGAAACGGCTGCGGATAATACAACCTTCACGCCATAATAACGCTGTTGCACCGTAGTTGATGTTCCAGCCAAATTGTTCAGAAGCTTCACGAATCAGCATAAAGCCTTGTGCGTAAGAAATAATTTTTGACGCCAATAATGCTTTACGTACTGCTTCAATCCAAACTTTCTTATCACCTTCAACTGGAACAACAGTTTTATTGAATAATTGATTTGCGGCAACACGTTGATCTTTAAATGAAGATACGCAACGAGCAAAGACAGATTCAGTGATTAAGGTTAATGGAATACCGAAATCTAATGCATTGATACCCGTCCATTTACCTGTTCCTTTTTGGCCTGCGGTATCTAAGATTTTTTCAACTAATGGTTCACCATCAGAATCTTTATAACCAAGAATATCGGTGGTGATATCAATTAAATAGCTATCAAGTTCAGTTTTTTTCCATTCTGCGAAGATCGCTTGCATTTCTTCATAGCTTAAGCCTAAACCTTCTTTTAAGAATTGGTAAGCTTCACAGATTAATTGCATATCGCCATATTCGATACCATTGTGGACCATTTTCACAAAGTGGCCAGCTCCTTCACCGCCAACCCAATCACAGCAAGGTTCGCCTTGTTCTGTTTTAGCTGAAATTGCTTGGAAAATTGGTTTAATATATGGCCATGCTTCGTGGTTACCACCCGGCATGATAGATGGTCCATGACGCGCACCTTCTTCACCACCCGAAACACCCGAACCGATAAAGCGGATGCCTTTTTCAGCCAATGCTTTTACACGACGGTTGGTATCTGGGTAGTTTGAGTTACCACCATCAATAATGATGTCGCCTTCTTCTAAGTGCGGTAATAATGCCTCAATGAATTGATCTACGACATCACCCGCACGCACCATTAACATCACTTTACGTGGTTTTTCTAATTTAGAAGCTAAATCTTCTAAAGAGTATGCGCCAATAATATTCGTGCCTTTTGCTGCACCTTGTAAAAATTCATCCACTTTTGAAGTGGTACGGTTATATGCCACCACTTTAAAGCCATGATCATTCATATTTAAAATGAGGTTTTGCCCCATTACGGCTAAGCCGATAACACCGATGTCGCCTTTTACTGACATTGTTTTCTCCTGTTGGATTACTAAATCTTTGTTTATGATGAGGGCTAATATAATTAGCCCCTACATGTTTGTCTATGATGTAGATAAATTGTAGGAGGGAATTACATTCGCCCTTTTAATCTACATATGATTGATCTTGTTCCCATAAAATAGGATTATTTTGAATATATTCATAAATCTGCAAATAGGATTTTTCATCACGAATAATATGTTCATAATAATTTCGCTGCCAAACATCAAAAATATCACTATTTTTTCTTGCCCAAGATGTTACACCTGCTTTAAATCCACGAACTATTGAGCCAATTGTTTGAGATGTTCCCTTTTGTGGCAACTGTGTTGCTCTCAATTGTAGGGGCAAATTACATTTGCCCTTTACCTGTTCAATAATTTCAATAATACCGTGTAAATAATTTGGCATAATAACAAATTCATCAATTCGTACTTGTGGAAAGAACATTGGAATATTTTCCCAACACTGTTTTATGTAATTCCCTAAATCATTTAATTGCATTTGTTGATTAATGATATGCCCAAATAGACATTCTTTATTTTTACAACAAATGGTGATGAAATAAAATCCTTCAGAACGATAATTATAATGTTTTAAACGAATCGATCTTCGATGATGAATACCTGCATTATATTTCGTAGTCATACATTCCGCTGTAATTGTTTTTATAGGGCAAATGTAATTTGCCCCTACAAGCGATCAATTTTATGCAACCATTTGCAAAACTATTGCCAACACTGCAGGCAACTCCTACTTTACCAATATCCCCTTATTCTTCGTCGTAACCGCCCCAAAAACTGCGGCGATAATCACACAACCTAAAAAGAAATAAATCACCGAAATTTGGTTGATGGCATAACCAAAAATAATCCCTGCTGCCAAAAGCCGTTGTATAACCCTCGATTGGCGAACACCACTTTTGCTTTCAATGGTGAACATTTCTAAATAGAGAATGTAGAAATGTTCAAGGGTGACAAGTGCAAGTTAAAATATGAGCTAAAATTTCCATTAGAGCAGCCTTGCCGCGGCTTTATCCAAATACCACTCCGTCACCCCATTTTTTGCTTTAATTTTTGCTGCAGGGTAAGGTAAGTTTTTAGCTGGTGTCATTTGGATTTCTTTTAAAATATCCGCTTTGCTTTCGCCAGTGACCAAATAGGTAATGCGTTTGGCTTGTTCAATGAGTTTAGCTGTTTTAGAAATGCGAATTTGACCGCTTTCAGGGTGCTTAGCAATGACAGCTCGGTTTTCATCATCAAAATTAGTTTGATGTGGGAAGAGAGAAGCAGTATGACCGTCTGTTCCCATGCCTAAAATAATCCAATCAAAAACACCGTTTGGAATGACCGCACTTAATTCTTCTTCGAAGCGTTTTAGTTCAAAGTGCGGTTCATTTTCACCACGAATTCGGTGGATATTTTCTGCTGGAATTTGAATGTGATCGAATAAAAGTTTTTGTACTTCGCCATAATTGCTTTCAGGATCAGATGGCGGAACCATACGATCATCTCCCCACCAAAAATGCAGATTTTTCCAGTTAATTTGTTCCGCATAAGGTGATTTGGCTAGAGTTTTAAATAACAACTTAGGTGTTGAACCACCAGAAAGGGAAATATGTACGGGATGATTTAATTGACTATAAATCACAAATTCTTGTGCAATTTTATCGACTGCATGTTGAGCAGTTGGGAAGCTGATATAGTTCATTGATTTTCCGTTGGACTTTAGCCCACAATTTATTATGTTAGATAGTAAGATCGGTGGGCTAAAGCCCACCCTACATTAGATTAGTTAAACTTTTTTCTTCATCAATCCACTTGGTTTACGCCACACTTTGCCTTGTTTTGCGATTAATTTATCAGCTGCAACAGGCCCCCAAGTGCCAGCTTCATATTCGTGAATACGACCACCATTGGCTTTGTAATCTAAAATCGGTTGCACAAATTTCCATGCAGCATGCACAGCATCAGTACGAGCAAACAAGGTTGCATCGCCTTTCATCGCATCCAACAATAAACGTTCATAAGCGGTTAATACTTGCGTGCCTGCTAAATCTGCATAACGGAAATCCATTGATACTTCTTTCGCCTCAAAACCTGCACCTGGTTTCTTCAAACCAAAACGCATTGAAATAGCTTCATCAGGTTGAATACGAATAATCAATTTATTCTCTGGTGCATTTTGGCTGAATACAGGATGTGGCGTAGTTTTAAAATGGATCACAATTTCAGTCACACGAGCTGGTAAGCGTTTACCCGTACGAACATAGAACGGCACGCCAGCCCAACGCCAGTTTTCAATTTCACAACGCAATGAGATGTAGGTTTCAGTACGAGAATCTGCAGGCACACCTTTTTCTTCTAGATAGCCTTTTTCCATTTTGCCGTTAATTTCAGCCGCAGTGTATTGACCCAAAACAAGGTTATTCTCCATATCCTCCGAAGTTAATGGACGCAAACTATGCATCACTTTTGCAACTTCATCACGCATTGAATTCGCGTTAATAATCGCTGGCGGCTCCATTGCCACCATTGCTAATACTTGCAATAAATGGTTTTGGAACATATCTCGCATTGCGCCAGAACCATCATAATAGCCCCCGCGCTCTTCCACGCCAATAGATTCTGCACCAGTAATTTCTACATAATCAATGAAATTACGGTTCCAAAGCGGTTCAAACCAACCATTTGAAAAACGTAATACGAGCAAGTTTTGAACGGTTTCTTTACCTAAATAATGGTCGATACGATAAATTTGGTGTTCTTCAAAGAAACGGTGGATTTGTACGTCTAATGCTTGCGCTGTTTTTTCATCGTAACCAAAAGGTTTTTCAACGATAATACGTTTCCAGCCATATTCTTCCGTATTTAAACCATGTGCAGCCAAACACTCAGGAATCACGCCATAAAGACTTGGTGGAGTGGACATATAGTAAAGGGTGTTACCACAGGTTTGATATTTATCGTGAAGATCGTCTAAGCGTGGAACAAGTTTGCCATAATCTTGAGCATCAGATGTATTCACTGCTTGATAATAAAGATGAGAGCAGAAAGCATCTAAAGTGTCAGGTGTTGTTTCTTCATTATGAATTAACGCCTCACGCATTTTTTCGCGGAAAGTTTCATCGTTCAAGTCAGAACGTGCAACACCAAGAACGGAAAAGTTTTCACTCAAACGCCCGATTTTGTAGAGATTATAAAGGGCTGGAATGAGTTTACGATGAGTTAAGTCACCAGATGCGCCAAAAATGACGATACAATTATTATCAGTTTGCATAATTATTCCTTATTCGGCTTCCGAGTAATGTCGAAAATAATGCCGTATTCTAGAGAAAAAAACCAATCGAACCAATCAATTAAATTGAAAGACAGAACGCCAATCGAACGATTGATCGCCCACCATAACAAAATGCGGATTAATCAATGTTTCGCGTTGGTTATAGGTTAAAGGCTCAAAATGAGAGTCAAAAATGGCACCGTGAGTTTCACCCAGTAGCACTTCAGCGCCAGCGGTATCCCATTCGCCTGTTTGTCCTAAACGAACATAACAATCTACCGCACCTTCAGCCACCAAACCGCTTTTTAAGCTACTTGAACCAACCACAACAAATTCACAAGGAAAATCCTTCGGCAAAATCGACCGCACTTTTTCTTGTGAAGTGGTTGCACCTACCGCAATTCGTAAAGGGCGGTCAAAATTTGTCGTGTTTTTAGTGAGTTTTTTTACCTGATCCAGTTGTTTTTTAAACGCACCGAAATCACGCATTGCATAATAAGTTGTCGATAAAATTGGTGCATGAATAATGCTTAACACGGGTTTATTTTTACGAACTAAGGTTATCAACACAGAAAATTGATCGGTACGATTAATAAATTGTTGTGTGCCATCAAGAGGATCAATCAACCAATATTCTTTCCAATTTTTACGTTCTTCAAAGGAAATATGGCAATTTTCTTCCGAAAGAACGGGGACATTAGGGAAAAGTGCGGTCAATTTTTCGGTTAAAAATTGGCTCACAAAAAGATCCGCTTCCGTCACAGGCGTGTTGTCTTCTTTCAATTCAACATGAACCTGTTTTTGATAAAACTGTTGCAAATGCTTACCCGCTTGGTAAGCAATCAGCAATACTTGGTTAAGTAAATGTTCGTTTAGCTTCAGCATAAAATTATTCTCTTGTTTTTGGCAGCAGCCAAGGCATTACAAATAGAGCATAAAAAACCATTCCGCATGTGCTTATTAACCCGAGGGACAATCCCCCTTCGGTCAACCAGCCCCAAAAGGAAGTGTCTTGTTCGCCGAGTAATAACAAATAAAAATAAGATGCCATATTGCAGTAAACAAATGAAATGATCGATGAAACTAATACAATCGAAGCAATGTTATAACGTGTGTAACGGAATTTTGCGGCTAAAAGTGCGGTTAAAAATGCGGGAATGGTGGCAAGAAGAAATGCTGTGAGAGCATAACTAGAAAAAGGAACGATAACGCCACTTGAGTCATCATCGAACCAAATCAAAAGTGCGGTGACGATTATCTGTAAAATCAGAGGGAAAAAAATAAGTGTTTTTAAGTAAGATTTCATAGTGAAAAATAGGTTATCCAGAAGATAACCTATTCTAAAATAAATTTAAGGATTAATCAGATTTTTTCGCACGTAATACGCGAGATGCAAAAATCACAATGCCCACGATAAATACGATTAAACCTAACCACTCGCCAATTGTATCCCAATTTTCAAGATTTAAGGATAATGGTGCTTCAGAACCGCCAGTGGTAACAGAAGCCGCAATAATGAATGCTAAAATTACCCCCATTAAACTTTCGCCTACAATTAAACCTGCAGAGAAAAGCGTACCGAAACGTTCTGCTTTAGCTGACACTTCTTTGTTACCAAGTTTTGCAATATGGCGAGCCATAATCCACGCTAGGAATGCACCAACAATCACAGGCGTATTAATTGATGGTGGTAAGTAAATACCAATCCCCACAGCAATAACTGGCAAGCTAAAGACTTTGTTGCTGACTTTTTTCAAAAATGCATCAATCGTAATTAACACAGCACCTAAACCCACACCAGTTAAGATGTAAGTCCATTCCAATTTATTTGTGAAAATACCTTGAGAAATGGCGGTCATTAACGTTGCTTGTGGTGCAGATAAGGCTTGTGAAGGATCCATATCTGGGCGTGGCAACGCACCGCTGAAACCATACGCGTGATACAAGATTTCTAACACTGGCGCGATAACAAGTGCACCGACAAAGCAGCCGATAATTAATGCAACTTGTTGTCGCCAAGGTGTTGCTTCAACTAATAAACCCGTTTTTAAATCTTGTAGATTATCATTAGAAATACAAGCTGTAGTGATTACGATAGATGCCGTAAACAATGTAAGTGCGGTTAAAAATTTCTGACCATCTACAGTTTCAAATAAGCCCGAGGCGTTACCGATTGACACCAATACTAATGAAATCACGATAACAGAAATAATTCCGATACCAGAAATTGGGCTTGAAGATGAACCCACTAAACCTGCCATATAACCAGAAGCTGCTGCCACAAAGAAGCCGATAAATACCGCTAAGAAAGTACAAACTACCACTAATAAAATGGAAAGCTCAGGCGAAATTGGTGCCGCCGCAATAAAGTGATGTAATGAAATAACAATTAACGCAACCGTCGCTATTAAGATATAAATCATTGTTTTTGGAGAAAGGTCAATATCAATACGATGTTCTGATGCCTCTTGCCCACCTTTCAGCATACGGAAAGAATGAATCATTCCTTCAATCATTGGTTTCATTAAAATCAGCAATGTCCAAATCGCAGCAATACCAATTGTACCCACACCAATATAACGCACTTTGGTTTTCCAAACAGTCATCGCAGAATCAATTAAACTTGCATCCGCGGCAATATCTTCTGACATTGTGAAATATGGCACTGCCACACCCCAAGTCAAAATAACACCGATTAACATCGCAATACCGCCCACAATACCAATTAAATAACCAGCACCGAGTAAGGCAAGTGAAAAGCCCATTGGTAATTGGAACGCCGCTTTTCCTGTTTGAATCCAAGCACTTGCACCATCAGCCATAACGCGTAAACCATTAGTTAAAAATGCAACTAATCCTGCTAAAACACCACCGTAAGCAATATCTTTCACGCCGCTATCGCCATCTGCATGATTACCTGCTTTCAAAATTTCTGCAGCGGCTACCCCTTCAGGATAAGGTAAATTACTATTTACCACCATTGCACGGCGTAATGGAATAGTGAATAACACGCCCAATGTACCACCAGCTGCACAAATCAACATCGTTTGCCAGAATGGAAAATCTTGCCAGTAGCCCATCATTAATAAACCAGGTAAGACGAAGATCACAGAAGAAAGCGTACCTGCTGAAGATGCTTGAGTTTGCACCATATTATTTTCAAGAATGCTAGAATCTTTGAAAAATTTGAGTACTGCCATAGAAATGACGGCCGCTGGAATAGATGACGCAAATGTCACCCCCACTTTTAGACCGAGATACACATTGGATGCAGTGAAAATTACCGTAATCAATGCACCGAGAATAATTCCTCGAACGGTCAATTCTTTTAAGTTTTCGTTATGCATAAATTGTTCCTTGAGCTTAAAAAAAGAAAACCGCTCAACCTTGTCAAAAATTTGACTATTTTTCAAGTTTTTTTAACATAAAATTTGTTTTATTGAAAAATGTTTAAATTAACCTGTTTTTATTTTTTTTCATTTAATAAAAATCCTATTAAAGAATAAAATTTTTAATAACAGTTCATTAGCATACTTTGTGGTACTATTTTGTCTTATCAAAATAAGGAGAAAATAATGGCAGAAAAAGAAGTCAGATTAGATAAATGGTTGTGGGCTGCCCGATTTTACAAAACACGGAGCATTGCTAAAGCGATGATTGAAAGTGGTAAAGTGCATTACAACAATCAACGTGCGAAAGTAAGTAAAATTGTGGAAGTGGGTGCAATGTTAAAACTTCGCCAGGGAAACGAAGAAAAAGAAATAAAAATTATCGCCTTAAGCGATCAACGCCGAGGTGCGCCAGAAGCACAATTACTCTACCAAGAAACCGAAAGTAGCGTGAAAAAAAGAGAAGAAATCGCGTGGGCAAGAAAAAATAATTCCCTTTCAATGCCCCATCCTGATCGTCGCCCAAATAAAAAAGAGCGGAGAGATTTATTGAAATTTAAACACCAAGATAAATTTGAATAAAAATTTCACCGCACTTTCTATGTTCTTAAGGTTTAATATCTCGCAAAATTGGATTTTGCATTGAAATCAAGGTTTCAGTGGATTGAATTTCATCAATTAACTGAATCTTGGTCGCCAAAACGGAATGTAATTCTGCAATTGTGTGTGTCATCACCTTTAAGAAAATCGAGTAATTGCCCGTTGTATAATAGGCCTCGACTACTTCATCAAAACTTTCTAGCTTTTTGATCACTTTTTCATAATCTTTTGCACTTTTTAGAATAATGCCGATAAAACAACATACATCATAGCCTAATTTACGTTCATCAATAATTACTTTTGTGCCTTTAATAATGCCCGATTGACGCATTTTTTCGACCCGAACGTGAATCGTTCCTGGACTAACACCAAAATTTTTAGCCATTTCTGCGTATGGTGTTCTCGCATCTTTAGTGAGTACACGTAATATTTTTTGATCTAAACTATCAATGTTGTGCATAAAACTTCCTCCTTTAGATTTTATTTAATTTTTTCACAATGAATTAGATGATATTCAACCAAGAAAAGAAAGTAAATAAAATACTTGAAATAAAATCATTATTTACTGAATAATACTCAAAAATATTACTCCTCGTTAAAAAAGGTTATCAAAATGAAAAAGACATTTATTTTACAACAACAAGAAATCAGCTTTGTGAAGAACACTTTTACCCAAAATCTTATTGAGCAACTTGGCATTATTGAAGTGCAAGGCCCAATTTTGAGCCAAGTGGGTAACGGAATGCAAGATAACTTATCAGGCATTGAAAAAGCCGTACAGGTTAATGTGAAATGCATTCCAAATGCCGTATTTGAAGTTGTGCATTCTCTTGCGAAATGGAAACGCCATACATTAGCTCGTTTCAACTTTAAAGAAGACGAAGGCTTGTTTGTTCATATGAAAGCATTGCGTCCCGATGAAGATTCTCTTGATCCAACGCACTCTGTTTATGTAGATCAATGGGACTGGGAAAAAGTGATTCCTGAAGGTCGTCGTAATTTTGCATACTTAAAAGAAACGGTAAACGCTATTTATCGTGCTATTCGTTTAACGGAATTAGCCGTAGAAGCACGTTTTGATATTCCTTCCATTCTTCCAAAACAGATTACCTTTGTGCATAGCGAAGATTTAGTAAAACTCTATCCAGATTTAAGCAGTAAAGAGCGTGAAAACGCAATTTGTAAAGAATACGGTGCAGTATTCTTAATCGGGATTGGTGGCAAACTTTCAGATGGCAAACCTCATGATGGTCGTGCGCCTGACTATGATGACTGGACAACAGAATCTGAAAATGGCTACAAAGGCTTAAATGGCGACATTTTGGTATGGAACGACCAATTAGGCAAAGCCTTTGAACTATCCTCAATGGGTATCCGCGTAGATGAAAGTGCATTACGTTTACAAGTTGGCTTAACAGGCGATGAAGACCGTTTAAAAATGGATTGGCACCAAGATTTATTAAACGGGAAATTGCCATTAACTATCGGCGGTGGTATCGGTCAATCTCGCTTAGCGATGCTTTTACTTCGTAAAAAACATATCGGTGAAGTGCAATCAAGCGTATGGCCAAAAGAAATGTTAGAAGAATTTTCAAATATTCTTTAAAAAATAATTAATTTGATAACAAAAGTGCGGTAAAAATTTACCGCACTTTTTATTAGATAGAAAACTTAAAGAATACTTAATAGCTGGGCAAAATCATCAAACACCCAATCTGGATTGGATTCGCTGATAGGGATATTGTAATTGTAGCCGTAAGTTAAACCAACAACTGCACAGCCCGCAGCGTGAGCCGCGATAATATCATTTTTAGAATCGCCCACGAAAAGCACTTGGCGTGGTTCAAAACCAAATTTTCCGCATAAATAATAAAGTGGAGCTGGATGTGGCTTAATTGCAGGTAAGGATTGACCGCCCAACATTTCACTAAATAAATGATCAATGCCAAACGCTGCCAACACAGGTTGAACATGTCTTGTGGGTTTATTGGTAACAACCGCTAAGACATAGCCTTTTTCTTTCAAGGTTTCTAAGGTTTCTTTTACATTCGGATACAGGCGACTAACATTACATAAATTCTCGCCATAATAAAAATTAAAACGTTCCGTTACTTGCTTAACCTCTGTTTCAGTTAGCACTTTTCCTGTTTGTTTTTTCGCCCAATCTAACGCTCGGGCAATTAATACAGGCGCACCATTGCCGATCCAGGTTAAAACTAATTCTTCAGGTGCTTGCGGTAAATCAAATTCAGCCAAAGCAGAATTTACGGATAGTGCTAAATCAGGCAGGCTATTTACCAAGGTGCCATCTAAATCAAAGCCAATAAGTTTAAATTGTGTATTCATTGTTTTTCTCTATTTTGTTGCAATCCTATTCCATTAAAATGACAGTTATGCACTAACTCTCGCTAACTGTATACGCATTTGGTCAATAACTTGTTTATAATCTGGCTTACCAAAAATTGCGGAACCTGCCACGAACATATCTGCTCCAGCCGCGGCAATTTCTGCGATGTTATCAACTTTCACACCACCATCTACTTCAAGACGAATGTCATAACCACTTTCATCAATGATCTTACGAGCCTGTTGTAATTTCTTCAACGTTGCTGGAATAAAAGATTGTCCGCCAAATCCGGGATTCACTGACATTAATAAAACCACATCCACTTTATCCAAAACGTAATCTAAATAACTCAACGGCGTCGCAGGATTAAAAACTAATCCAGATTTACAACCACAATCACGAATAAGCTGCAAAGAGCGGTCAATATGTTCGCTAGATTCTGGGTGGAAAGTAATGTAGTTCGCACCTGCTTTAGCAAAATCGGGAATAATGCGATCGACGGGTTTTACCATTAAATGCACATCAATCGGTGCGGTAATGCCATAATCACGTAAAGCTTGACATACTGCAGGCCCAAAAGTGAGATTGGGTACATAATGATTATCCATAACATCAAAATGAATAACATCTGCGCCTGCATTAAGTACGTTTTGTACATCATCACCAAGACGAGCGAGATCGGCAGAAAGAATTGATGGGGCGATAAGATAAGGTTTCATAAAGGTTCTCCGTTGAGAAAATGGCTTCGCTTAGTTTACTCACTTCAGTTCAAAAAACCAATAGCCATCCTTATATGAAATAACAAGATAAACAAAGAAAGGGCATCTAAATGCCCTTTCAGTCATGAATATAAATAGACGAAAATTTACACGTCCAGATTTGCTCTTAACGCATTCAGCTCAATGAACTCACGACGTGGCTCAACTTCATCTCCCATTAAGGTCGTGAAGAGTTGATCCGCTGCAACAGCATCCTTAATAGAAACTTTCAACATACGACGTGAATTTGGATCCATTGTGGTTTCCCAAAGTTGATCTGCGTTCATTTCCCCAAGCCCTTTATAACGTTGTACTTCAAGACCTTTACGAGATTCTTTCACTAGCCATTCAACGACTTGTTCAAAACTACGCACTGGTTGTACTTTTTCGCCACGAATAACATAAGCACCATCTTCTAATAAACCATTGAGTTGTTTATTAAGAGAAACAATTTTCGCGTATTCATTGCCGTGAACAAAATCAAAATTCAAGAAATAATCGGTATCAATACCGTGTTTGCGAACAGTAATCACCGCTTCATACACTTGGCGTTCCGCATTAAATTGTGTACGCACTGAATATTGATGCGCTTCTGTTTCTTTTGCAGTCAGTTGTTCAACAAAAGATTTACCCCAATTTTCAACCGCACTTTCGTTTTTCATCATTTCAACAGAAATTGGCGACTGATAAATTAATCCTTGCAATACAGGCACTGGGTAATGACGGTTTAAACGACCGATAAGTTTTTGTACGCTGTTATATTCTGCCACCAATTTCTCAAATACAAGGGCATTCATTGCTGGTGCATTTGCGCTGATATGTAATTCTGCGCCATCTAACGCAAGGGTTAATTCATATTGCTCCATTTCATCCGCATCTTTAATGTAGCGTTCTTGTTTTCCTTTTTTCACTTTGTAAAGTGGCGGCTGAGCAATGTAAACATAACCACGCTCAATCAGCTCAGGCATTTGACGATAGAAAAACGTTAAAAGCAACGTACGGATGTGAGAACCATCTACATCAGCATCGGTCATAATAATGATATGATGATAACGTAATTTATCTGGATTATATTCATCACGACCAATGCCGCAGCCTAAAGCAGTAATTAATGTACCCACTTCTTGGGAAGACAACATTTTGTCGAAACGTGCTTTTTCTACGTTTAAGATTTTACCTTTCAATGGCAAAATTGCTTGAGTTTTACGATCACGACCAACTTTTGCAGAACCACCAGCGGAGTCCCCCTCCACCAAGTAAAGTTCAGAAAGCGCAGGATCTTTTTCTTGGCAGTCTGCTAGTTTACCTGGTAAACCTGCAATATCTAATGCCCCTTTACGACGCGTCATTTCACGCGCTTTGCGTGCTGCTTCACGCGCACGAGCTGCCATAATAATTTGATTTACAATGATTTTTGCATCTGCAGGATTTTCTAATAAATATTCCTGCATTTTTTCATTCATCGCAGATTCCACCGCACTTTTAACTTCTGAAGATACGAGTTTATCTTTAGTTTGCGATGAGAATTTTGGATCAGGCACTTTAACTGAAATAATCGCCACCAAACCTTCACGCGCATCATCGCCTGAAGTCGCCACTTTTTCTTTTTTCAGCATACCCTCGTTTTCCATATAGCTATTTAAGCTACGGGTTAAAGCCCCACGGAAACCTGCTAAGTGAGTACCGCCATCACGTTGAGGAATGTTATTGGTGAAGCAATATACGTTTTCATTTACACCATCATTCCACTGCAAGGCGACTTCTACACCGATGCCATCTTTCTCAGCCGTAAAATAAAATGGCTTTGGATGAATTGGGTTTTTATTTTTGTTCAAATATTCGACGAATGCTTGAATGCCGCCTTCGTAATGGAAATGATCTTCCGCTCCATCACGTTTATCAATTAAACGAATAGATACGCCTGAGTTCAAGAAAGAAAGCTCACGTAAGCGTTTTGCTAAGATTTTATAATCAAAGGTTGTGATAGCAAAAATATCTGAACTTGGCCAGAAACGAACCGTTGTACCCGTTGTCTCTGTTTCGCCAATCACTGTTAATGGCGATTGAGGCTCCCCTAAATGATAAAACTGCTCGTGAACGTGACCTTGACGACGAATAGTTAATTGCAATTTATCAGAAAGCGCATTCACTACAGATACGCCTACGCCGTGTAAACCGCCCGATACTTTATAAGAGTTATCGTCAAATTTACCGCCAGCGTGAAGTACGGTCATAATCACTTCTGCCGCAGAAACGCCTTCTTCAGGATGAATATCCACAGGAATTCCACGCCCATCATCTTGCACCGACACAGAATTATCATCGTGAATTGTCACGATAATATCGGAACAATGGCCAGCGAGGGCTTCATCAATGGCATTATCCACCACTTCAAATACCATATGGTGCAAACCAGTACCGTCATCGGTATCGCCGATATACATACCGGGACGCTTACGCACCGCATCAAGGCCTTTTAATACTTTAATGCTCGATGCACCATAGTTATCATTGGTCGTTTCTGACATAATTTATCTCATTCTTTTGTAAATAAAAATTGGGCGAGATTATAGCAAAAAATCGCCGTTTTGGCGATGCTTTTCGGGAAAGGAAAGATATAAAAAAAGGGCGAATAATTTCGCCCTATAGCTTGTTATTTTTTCCAATTTTTTAGCGCATCAGCAAAGGCATTACCCATTGTATTATTACCTCTTGAATTACGATCCTCTCGCTGCGTATTTCCACGAGGTCTTGCAGATAAAGTGCGGTCAGATTTGCCGTCATTTTTGACCGCACTTTCATCTAATCGCATCGTCAATGCAATGCGTTTACGTGGCACATCCACTTCTAACACTTTGACTTTTACAATGTTGCCTGTTTTTACCACTTGGTGGGGATCTTCCACGAATTTATCGCTTAATAATGAAATATGTACTAAACCATCTTGATGAACACCAATATCCACAAATGCGCCAAAATTGGTTACATTAGTCACTGTTCCTTCTAAAATCATTCCAGATTTTAAATCCGTGATTTCTTCCACCCCTTCAGCAAATACAGCCGTTTTGAACTCGCCGCGTGGATCTCGACCCGGTTTTTCCAATTCTTTAAAAATATCTTGAACCGTTGGTAAACCGAATTGTTCATCAATAAATTGTTTTGCATCAAGCTGACGTACCACACCTGCATTACCCATTAAATCTTGAATAGATTGTGCGGTAGCTTGCAAAATTTTTTCGACCACAGGGTAAGCTTCTGGGTGAACACCTGAAGCATCAAGTGGATTTTTCCCTTCAGCAATACGCATAAAACCTGCACATTGCTCAAAGGCTTTTGGCCCTAAACGTGGCACTTTTTTCAATTCAGCACGGCTTTCAAAACGCCCATTTTCATCACGATATTCCACAATGTTTTGCGCTAAGGTTTTCGTCATTCCAGCCACGCGAGCGAGTAATGGCGCGGATGCCGTATTCAAATCCACACCTACAGCGTTTACACAGTCTTCCACTACTGCATCAAGTTTACGCGCAAGTTGGGTTTGGTTTACATCGTGCTGATATTGCCCTACACCAATGGCTTTTGGTTCGATTTTCACTAATTCTGCCAATGGATCTTGTAAACGACGCGCAATTGATACCGCACCACGTAAAGATACATCTAAATTCGGGAATTCATTTGCGGCAAATTCAGAAGCTGAATAAACGGATGCACCTGCTTCGCTCACCACAACGGTTTGAGGTTTATTTTCTTTAATTTCTTTAATCACTTCTTTCGCAAAACGTTCAGTTTCACGAGAAGCTGTACCATTACCAATAGCAATTAATTCCACATTATGTTTGCGGATCAAACTGAAAATCGCCACTTGTGCTTCAGCTTCACGCCCCGTGTGTGGATAAATGGTGGTGGTATCTAATAATTTACCTGTATTATCCACCACCGCGACTTTAACACCTGTACGTAAGCCTGGGTCCAAGCCCATGGTACTTTTCGCACCAGCGGGTGCCGCCATTAAAAGTGCGGTCAGATTTCGGGCGAAAACATCAATGGCTTCTTCTTCCGCTTTTTCACGTAAACTTGCCATTAATTCCGTTTCTAAATGCAACGAAACTTTGATTTTCCACGTCCACGCAATCACTTGCTCACGCCATTTATCCGCAGGCTGACCAGTAAAACGCACATCTAAATAATCACGAATAATTTCTTCGCAATAACTTTGGCGACTTCCCTCTTCCGCATCAGGATCCGCATTTAAGCTTAATTGTAAAATACCTTCATTACGTCCACGGAACATGGCTAATGCACGGTGAGAAGGCACATTTTTCAATAATTCTTGGTGGTCGAAATAATCTTGGAATTTTGCCCCTTCCGCTTCTTTGCCTTCGATTACTTTTGATACGATAACCGCATTTTTCGCTAAATAATTACGGACTTTCGCTAATAAACCTGCATCCTCAGCAAAACGCTCCATTAAAATATAACGTGCACCGTCTAACGCAGCTTTGCTATCAGCTACGCCTTTTTCAGCATCCACAAAGGAAAGTGCGGTTGATTCTGGATCATTTTTTGGCTCATTCCAAAGTAAATTAGCCAATGGCTCAAGACCAGCTTCAATGGCAATTTGCCCTTTGGTACGACGTTTTGGTTTGTACGGTAAATATAAATCCTCTAATTCGGTTTTGCTTTGTGTCGCATGGATTTTATCGCGCAGTTCATCAGTCAATTTCCCTTGCTCTTCAATAGATTTCAAAATAGTTTGACGACGATCTTCTAATTCACGCAAATAAATTAAACGGGTTTCAAAATGACGAAGTTGGGTGTCATCTAAGCCCCCTGTGGCTTCTTTACGATAACGGGCGATAAATGGAATGGTGTTGCCATCATCTAATAATTGAATGGCAGCAAGAATTTGTTGGGGTTGAACGGTTAATTCTGCCGCAATAATTTGGCTAATTTGTTGATTTAACATTGTCATACTTCTTTATTATAAAAAAACGAAGATAGAATACTGGTTTTAGCGGGCTGGCTCAAATATAATTCAAAAAACTTTCTTTTATTTTATTATGGCAAAATCAAATTATATTACCCGTCAAGGCTGGCTTGCACTTGACCAAGAACTCAAGTTTTTGTGGAAAGAAGAACGCCCAAAAGTCACTCAAGCCGTTTCAGATGCAGCAGCACTAGGCGATCGTAGCGAAAATGCCGAATATATTTATGGTAAACGTCGCTTACGTGAAATTGATCGCCGCGTGCGTTTTTTAACCAAAAGATTGGAAGTGCTACAAATTGTCGATTACAATCCAAAGCAAGAGGGAAAAGTTTTCTTCGGTGCGTGGGTGGAATTAGAAAATGAAGAAGGTGAAATTAAGCAATACCGTATCGTCGGTTGTGATGAATTTGCCCCTGCGAAAAATTGGATATCCATTGATTCCCCAGTTGCTCGAGCTTTAATCGGAAAAACATTAGACGACGAAGTGCGGGTAGAAACGCCATCAGGTTTTATCACACTTTATGTGAATAAAATTTGGTATGAGAATAACTCGGAAAAATAAAAGATGGTGAATATCTAAGCACAAAGAGAAAACTAATAGGCTAGGTATAAACTATCTTACTTGCCTCTTTCCTTATTCGCTGCAAAATCAGCGCCTTTTGCAAGCATTCTCAACTGCAAAATCACTCGAGCTTTAAGTTGCTCACGTTCAGCTTTACTCATATCTAAAGCATTCGCCCCTGCAGTGAATACGATTGTTACGATGCCTTCCGCTTGAACATAAGCAACATATTGCGAATATTGATGTTTGTAGGAAATATATTCTGCTAACTCATCAACAAAATGCTTAATTTCTCGTGCTGCCGCAGTACGAAAAGCTTGAGAAGTGCCTGAACTTTCGCGTAATAGCAAGCGAAAAACGTTCGTGCTATTAGTAATAAATTCAAAAAATGTATCCACAGAAACAGAAATAACGCTACCGCCAGCATCAATACGTTTACGCGCTTGACGCATTAATTGGCGCAACATCAAACCAGCTTCATCCACCATTTCTAAGCCAAGTTCATCCATATCACTAAAATGGCGATAGAAAGAGGTAGGCGCAATACCAGCCTCGCGTGCCACTTCTCGTAAACTTAAATTAGAAAAACTTTTTTCTGCGCTAAGTTGATTAAATGCCGCATCCACTAAAGCGCGACGAGTCTTTTCTTTTTGAACAGCACGAACACCAGCCATTATTTCAACCCACCTAGAATAGATTTAACTTCATCGCTGACCGCACTTGCCACACGCTCATAACGATTACGTAATGGCGAACCAGGACGATAAACCAACGCAATGGTGCGTGATGGCTCTGGCGAATAACAAGGAATATATTTCACACCTTTGCGCGTACCTTCATTTAGTACCGCTAATTCAGGCATAAAAGTGATACCAGCATTTGCTGCTACCATATTGCGCAAAGTTTCAAGACTAGTTGCTTGGAAATGGGAATTTTCTTTTGCACCAGCAGTGAAGCAATAATCTAGTGCTTGATTGCGCAAACAATGACCATCATCAAGCATTAACATTTCTTGACCATTTAATTGGTTCATTGGAAGTTTACTTTCTTGAGCCCAAGGATGATGCTCTGATACGGCGAGTAACATTTTCTCGTTGAAAATAGGTACTTCAATAAAAGCCTCAGTTTCTGGAACAGTGGCAACGATAGCACAATCTAAACGCCCCGTTTCCAATTGTTCTAATAATTGATGCGTTTGCGCTTCATAAAGAAACACTTCTAAATCAGGGAATGCCGCTTTTAATGTTGGAACAATATAAGGAAGTAAATAAGGCCCAATAGTTGGAATTAAACCAATGTGCAACGGCCCTGTCATATCCTTACCTTGATTACTTGCCATTTCTTTCAATAGTTTTACTTCTCGAAGCACTTTACGAGCTTGCTCAACCAATAACATTCCAGATTGAGTAAACAACACTTTACGGCTAGTACGTTCTAACAAAATAATACCAAGCTCATCTTCTAACTTACGAATTTGCCCACTTAATGTGGGTTGACTCACATTACAAGAATCGGCAGCACGGCGGAAATGTTTATATTCAGATAAGGCAACAAGATATTCTAGATCACGGATATTCATGAGATTTTCCCTATAGAAAAATTCAATTAAAAGAATAGAATTAATTGATTATGACTATATCATAATTTTCCCTATAATACAGCACGTAAAATTTAAATTAACAACCAATAGGAGAAAAAAACAATGTCTAGTATGGAAGGAAAAAAAGTCCCTCAAGTGACATTCCGCACTCGTCAGGGTGATAAATGGGTTGATGTAACTACCTCAGAGTTATTTGATAACAAAACAGTGATCGTGTTCTCATTACCGGGCGCATTCACTCCAACTTGCTCATCATCACACTTACCACGTTACAACGAATTAGCGCCAGTATTCAAAAAATACGGTGTAGATGATATTCTTGTTGTATCTGTAAATGATACTTTCGTAATGAACGCATGGAAAGAAGATGAAAAATCTGAAAACATCACTTTCATTCCAGATGGTAATGGTGAATTTACCGAAGGCATGGGTATGTTAGTTGGTAAAGAAGATTTAGGCTTCGGTAAACGTTCATGGCGTTATTCTATGCTTGTGAAAAACGGCGTAGTTGAAAAAATGTTTATCGAACCAAACGAACCAGGCGATCCGTTCAAAGTATCCGATGCTGACACTATGTTGAAATACCTTGCACCACAACACCAAGTGCAAGAGTCTATTTCAATCTTCACAAAACCTGGCTGTCCTTTCTGTGCAAAAGCAAAACAACTTTTACACGATAAAGGCTTAAGCTTTGAAGAAATCATATTAGGTCACGATGCAACAATCGTGAGCGTACGTGCAGTTTCAGGTCGTGCTACTGTTCCACAAGTGTTTATCGGTGGTAAACACATTGGCGGTAGCGACGATTTGGAAAAATACTTTGCATAAGCAGGCAAGTATTTAGCTGATTATTATTTGAGAATGTAATTTAAAGGGCGCATTAAGCGCCCTTTTCATTTGTACGAATTTATTGCAAAAATCAATAATGGGGCGGTGGCGTTTCTTCAGATTGACTTGCAATGTTAGAGGGTTGAAAGTCTTTTAATTTATTTGCCATATAACGCAATTGGACTTGCATTTTATCAATATCAAATTGCTGTTGAACTAAAGCGTGATTTAATTCATCTAATAACTGTTCCTGAAATGCAATTTTCATTTCAAGTTCTTCGATGCGATTTTCTAACATTTGTTGAATTTGCATAAATTTTCTCTAAATTCTAAAAAAAAGTTGAGAATAGATAGAAAGCCATTTAATCTATTCCCTGTAATATTCCATTCATTATAAAGGATTAACTTATATGTTAAAAATTCAAAAATTATCTATCGCAGCATTAATGGTAAGTGCGGTAATTTCTGGTCAAGTTTTTGCAGAAGATAACACATTCGATGAAAAAGCGGCATCTTATGCAGTAGGTGCGCTCATGGGCAGTCAAATGAAAGATCTTGTTGATTCCCACAAAGAAGTTATTAAATATGATAATGCACGTATTTTAGATGGCTTAAAAGATGCTTTAGAAGGCAAAGTGGATGTTCGTAAAGATGAAAAAATCCAAAAAACCTTAGAATCTATTGAAGCAAAATTAGTGGCTGCATCAAAAGCAAAAGCAGAAGCGATTGCTAAACAAGCAAAAGAAGAAGGCGATAAATTCCGTGCTGAATTTGCTAAAGGGAAAGATGTAAAAACGACGCAATCTGGTTTAATGTATAAAATTGAAAGTGCAGGTAAAGGCGATACAATCAAATCAACGGATACGGTTAAAGTACATTACACGGGTAAATTACCAAATGGAAAAGTATTTGATAGCTCTGTCGATCGCGGACAACCTGTAGAATTCCAACTTGATCAAGTGATTAAAGGCTGGACTGAAGGTCTTCAATTAGTGAAAAAAGGCGGAAAAATTCAATTAGTTATTGCACCTGAATTAGGCTATGGCGAACAAGGTGCTGGCGCATCTATTCCACCAAATTCAACATTAATTTTTGATGTGGAAGTATTAGACGTCAATCCGAAATCTGAAAAATAACGAATAAGTTTAATAGCGCGCGTTCTTTAACGCGTGCTTTTTATTATAAAAAACGAGCGGAATTTTTACCGCACTTTTAACCTAACGCTATGACATTAAACGATAAATATCCTTTCACTGATGAAGATCAGGCTATCATAAATTCCTATAAAGCAGTCGTTGATGGTGTCAGCGCACTGATTGGCGAGCACTGCGAAATCGTGCTTCATTCTCTGGAAAATATTGAACATTCTGCTATTTGTATTGCCAACGGACATAACACTAATCGACAAGTTGGTTCGCCAATTACTGATCTTGCCTTACGTTCGCTACGAAATATGCAAAGCGAAAGTGTTTCAAAACCTTATTTTACACGAGCAAAAGGCAGCGTACTGATGAAATCAGTTACTATCGCTATTCGTAATAAAACTCAACGTATTATTGGTTTGCTTTGCATCAATATCAATTTAGATGTACCCATGTCTCAATTTTTGCAATGCTTTATGCCAACGGAGCATACGAATGAAACATCTTCAGTGAACTTTGCGAATTCAGTGGAAGACTTGGTTGCGCAGACTATTGAAAAAACAATAGAAGAAGTCAATGCGGATCGCGCTGTTGCCAATAATACTAAAAACCGACAAATCGTCCTTTCTCTTTACGAAAAAGGTATTTTTGATATTAAAGATGCGATTAATTTAGTCGCTGAACGTTTAGATATTTCCCGACATACGGTTTACCTGTACATCCGTCAAATCAAACAAGAGCAAGAATAATGCGCTATGTTATCGCCGTCAAAAGCCCTATTTACGGAAAACAAGGGGCATTTTTAGCTTATCAATTTTCAGATGCCTTAATCAAAAAAGGACACGAAATCTCACAGATTTTTTTCTTCCAAGATGGAGTGAGTAACGGAAATGCATTAGTGTATCCAGCCAATGATGAAGTTAATTTACAAAAACATTGGCAAATGTTTTCCATCACCCACAATGTTCCTTTACATTTATGTGTTGCAGCATCTCAAAGACGAGGTGTTGTTGATAACTTAACTACACCAACTACAGCTCACTACAATCTTGCAGAGGGATTTATAATCGCAGGTCTTGGAGAATTTATAGTAGCAAGTTTAAACGCAGATCGAGTAATAACCCTATGAAGATAGCCTTTTTATTTCGCACATCTCCACATGGCAAATCCATTTCACGAGAAGGCTTAGATGCAATTCTTGCCGCGACAGCTTTTTGTGAACCCAATGATATTGGGATATTTTTTATCGATGATGGCGTATTAAATCTTATCGATAACCAACAACCCGAAATCATTCAACAAAAAGATTTCATTAGAACCTTTAAATTATTAGATTTATATGATGTAGAACAACGCTTTATCTGCACAGCGTCTTTGCAGAAATTTAAATTAGATAATAGAGAACTTATCCTATCTTGTGAAAAAATTGACCGCTCTTTATTGCTAGAAAAGCTTAATCAAGCAGAAAAATTGTTTACTTTCTAAGGAATATTATGCTTTATACATTTTCCCAGCCAGATTATCCCAAAACTGAACTAGATGACTATTTTTCATATATTACAGAAAAAGATGCGGTAGTCTTATGGCAAGACGGTGTGTTATTGGCAATAAAATATCCTGATTATTTTGCCAAATGTAAAGGGAATTGCATGATATTAAAACAAGATATTTTAGCAAGAAATCTCACCGCACTTTTACCTCAAAGTAGCAAGATAAAATTAATATCAATAGAAGAACTTGTTGGAATCACTGAAAATTATTTACCACAGCTATCACTATAAAAATCAAATAATTTAGTAAATACTCAAGCAAAGTATCAGATATAGAATAAAAAAATGCGGAGAATTTTCTCCGCACTTTTCTTTTTACTTCTTCTGTCTTTTATCTTTAAGACATTCAAGAATTCATCAATTATTTGATGATTTTCGCAACAACGCCTGCACCTACTGTACGGCCACCTTCACGGATTGCGAAACGTAAACCTTGATCCATCGCGATTGGGTGGATTAAGCTTACTGTCATCTTGATGTTATCCCCTGGCATTACCATTTCCACGCCTTCTGGTAATTCGATAGTACCAGTCACGTCTGTTGTACGGAAATAGAATTGTGGACGGTAACCTTTGAAGAATGGAGTATGACGACCACCTTCATCTTTTGATAATACGTATACTTCTGATTCAAAATCAGTGTGTGGTGTGATTGAACCTGGTTTCGCTAATACTTGACCACGTTCGATTTCTTCACGTTTGGTACCACGTAATAATGCACCGATGTTTTCACCTGCACGACCTTCGTCAAGTAATTTACGGAACATTTCAACACCCGTTACAGTAGTTTTCGCTGTATCTTTGATACCGACGATTTCTACTTCATCACCTGTACGGATGATACCACGTTCTACACGACCTGTTACTACAGTACCACGACCTGAGATAGAGAACACGTCTTCGATTGGAAGAAGGAACGGTTGGTCAATCGCACGTTCTGGTTCTGGGATGTAAGTATCTAAGTGGTTTGCTAACTCAAGGATTTTTTCTTCCCATTCTGCTACGCCGTTTAATGCTTGTAATGCTGAACCACGTACGATTGGTGTATCGTCACCTGGGAAGTCATATTGAGATAGAAGTTCACGAACTTCCATTTCTACTAATTCTAATAACTCTTCGTCATCTACCATGTCACATTTGTTTAAGAATACGATGATGTATGGTACACCTACTTGGCGACCTAATAAGATGTGTTCACGAGTTTGTGGCATAGGACCATCTGTTGCTGCTACTACTAAAATAGCACCATCCATTTGTGCCGCACCAGTAATCATATTTTTAACATAGTCGGCGTGTCCCGGACAGTCTACGTGTGCGTAGTGACGAGTCGGTGTATCGTATTCAACGTGTGAAGTGTTGATGGTAATACCACGCGCTTTTTCTTCTGGCGCGTTATCAATTTGGTCGAATGCACGCGCTGCACCACCGTAATGTTTTGCTAATACGGTTGTGATTGCTGCTGTTAAAGTTGTTTTACCGTGGTCAACGTGGCCGATTGTACCCACGTTTACGTGCGGTTTTGTACGTTCAAATTTTTCTTTAGACATTGCTAATGTTTCCTAAGAAGTGCGGTATAAAACAATCATATTTTACACCGCTGGTTTACAAAAATTATTTTTTACGCGCTTCAATTACTGCAGCTGCCACACTTGTTGGAGCTTCAGCATATTTTAACGGTTCCATTGAGTATGATGCACGACCTTGAGTTTGTGAACGTAAGTCTGTTGCATAACCGAACATTTCTGAAAGTGGAACTTCAGCATCGATCTTAACAACAAACTCGTTCGCTTCTTGACCGTTTACCATAGCACGACGACGGCTTAAATCACCAATTACATCACCAACATATTCAGGTGGAGTTTCAACTTCAACTTTCATAATTGGCTCAAGTAATACTGGGTTTGCTTTTGAGAATGCTGCTTTAAATGCTAAAGACGCAGCAAGTTTAAATGCTAACTCAGATGAATCCACATCATGGTATGAACCGAAGTGTAAACGTACACCAAGATCAACTACTGGGTAACCAGCTAATGGACCAGATTTAAGTTGTTCTTGAATACCTTTATCAACGGCTGGAATGTATTCACCAGGAATTACACCACCTTTGATTTCGTTTACAAATTCATAACCAGGACCTTCTGGATCTAATGGGTATAAGTCGATAACAACATGACCATATTGACCGCGACCACCAGATTGTTTAGCGTGTTTACCTTCGACATCATTAACACGAGTGCGGATAGTTTCACGGTATGATACTTGTGGTTTACCAATATTAGCTTCCACTTTGAACTCACGTTTCATACGATCAACAATGATATCTAAGTGCAACTCACCCATACCAGAAATAATGGTTTCACCAGATTCCTCATCTGTGTGAACACGGAATGAAGGGTCTTCTTGTGCTAAACGACCTAATGCTAAGCCCATTTTTTCTTGGTCAGCTTTAGTTTTTGGTTCTACCGCAACAGAAATTACTGGCTCTGGGAATTCCATACGCTCAAGGATAATTGGCGCATCAATTGCACATAATGTATCACCAGTAGTTACATCTTTTAATCCGATAGCAGCTGCGATGTCACCTGCACGAACTTCTTTAATTTCTTCACGTTTATTAGCGTGCATCTGTACGATACGACCAAAACGTTCACGTTTTTGACGTACAGAATTCAATACTGTATCTCCAGAATTAATCACTCCAGAATATACACGGAAGAATGTTAAGTTACCTACGAATGGGTCAGTTGCAATTTTAAATGCTAATGAAGAGAATGGTTCTTCATCACTTGCGTGACGCTCACCTTCAGTTTCATCTGGATTGATACCTTTAATAGCAGGAATATCAGTTGGTGCTGGTAGGTATTCAACAACTGCATCAAGCATTGCTTGAACACCTTTGTTTTTGAACGCAGAACCACAGGTTACCAAAATAATTTCATTTGCTAATACACGCTGACGTAATGCTGACTTAATTTCTTCTTCAGTTAAGTCTTCGCCACCTAAGTATTTTTCCATTAATTCTTCTGACGCTTCAGCTGCCGCTTCAACAAGGTTTTGACGCCATTCTTCACAGTCTGCTTGCATATTAGCAGGCACTTCTTCATAAGTGAAAGTCATACCTTGGTCTGCTTCATTCCAATTGATCGCTTTCATTTTGATCAAATCAACTACACCTGTGAAGTTTTCTTCTGCACCAACAGGGAGTTGAAGAGGAATAGCATTAGCACCTAAGCGAGTTTTTAATTGTTCAACAACACGTAAGAAGTTAGCACCAGTACGGTCCATTTTGTTTACGAACGCAATACGCGGAACTTCATATTTGTTAGCTTGACGCCATACGGTTTCAGATTGTGGTTGAACACCACCAACCGCACAGTAAACCATTACCGCACCATCAAGAACACGCATAGAACGTTCTACTTCAACAGTAAAGTCCACGTGTCCCGGAGTATCAATAACATTGATACGATGTTGTGGGAATTGTTGTGACATACCAGACCAGAATGCAGTTGTTGCCGCAGAGGTAATGGTGATACCACGCTCTTGTTCTTGTTCCATCCAGTCCATCGTTGCTGCACCATCGTGCACTTCACCGATTTTGTGGCTAACACCAGTATAGAATAAGATACGCTCAGTAGTAGTAGTTTTACCCGCATCAATATGCGCACTGATACCGATATTACGATATCTTTCAATAGGGGTTGTACGAGCCATTATTATAACCTTGTTTATTTAATATCAGTTTATATAAGGGTAAGGCTTCATCAACGATGAAGCCCTTTAAATTCAAAAACTTATTACCAACGGTAGTGAGCAAATGCTTTGTTAGCTTCAGCCATACGGTGAACATCTTCACGTTTTTTCACTGCTGCACCTTTATTATCTGAAGCATCAGATAATTCGTTTGCAAGGCGTAAAGCCATTGATTTATCACCACGTTTACGTGCTGCTTCAACGATCCAACGCATACCTAATGCGTTACGACGTACAGGGCGCACTTCAACTGGTACTTGGTAAGTAGAACCACCAACACGACGAGATTTAACCTCAACAGTTGGACGTACGTTTTCAAGTGCAACTTCAAACGCTTCTAAAGGCTCTTTACCTGTGCGTTGTGCTAAAGTTTCTAAAGCACCATAAACGATTGATTCAGCAACGGATTTTTTACCGTCTACCATGATTACATTAATAAATTTTGCAAGTAATTCTGAACCGAACTTCGGATCTGGAAGAATCTTGCGTGCTTCAACACTACGACGACGTGGCATTGCGAATTTCTCCGTATTTTAATCTTCAGGATATCCAAAACCCATCAGCAATATTTCTCATTGAGAAAATTTGCAGCGCAAAGCGCTTTTTGACTGGAGTTTATGGTTTAAATTGTTTTGCTAATTTAGACGTTTGGCCTTACTTAACGGAGAACCATTAAGCTTTAGGACGTTTAACGCCGTATTTAGAACGACCTTGTTTACGATCTTTAACGCCTGCGCAGTCTAATGCACCGCGTACTGTGTGGTAACGCACACCCGGTAAGTCTTTAACACGACCACCACGGATTAATACAACACTGTGCTCTTGAAGGTTGTGACCTTCACCACCGATATAAGAAGTTACTTCAAAACCGTTAGTTAAGCGGATACGACATACTTTACGTAACGCTGAGTTTGGTTTTTTAGGAGTTGTAGTATATACACGAGTACATACACCACGTTTCTGCGGGCAAGCCTCTAATGCAGGAACGTTGCTTTTTACAACCTTTTTCACACGCGGTTTGCGTACTAGCTGGTTGATAGTTGCCATTAAAAAAGCTCCAGTTTAAATGTTATTCAATAATAGAATGTTGTTCAAAAAATCTACTTCTATATAGAAATAGACGGCGAATTCTAATAGTTTTACGCTTTATTGTCAATAATTAAACAATATGCTCTAAGATTAAAACTAGATTAAAATTTACCGCACTTTTGTTTTTTAATAAAAAATTTTATTCCCCACGTTTAAGCATGCCTTGTTTTTTCAAATTAACCAGAATAATTGAAATAGCAGCAGGCGTTATACCTGAAATTCGGCTCGCTTGACCAATGGAAACCGGACGATGTTGTTCCAATTTCGCACGTACTTCATTAGATAAACCAGACACTTTGCTGTAATCAAAGTTAGCTGGAATAGCCGTATTTTCGTGGCGTTTTTGTTTTTCGATTTCTTCTTGTTGATGCTCGATATAGCCTTGATATTTAATAGCAATTTCTACTTGTTCTACGGCTTCTCTATCTTCTATTGCCGATTTATATGGCGTTAAAGAAGTCAAAATATCGTAGGTCATTTCAGGACGACGCAATAAATCTTCACCGCTAGCCTCACGTACAAGTGGACTACCAAGCACTTTATTCGCTTCTTCTAAATATTCCGAACGAGGATGCAACCAAATGCTGCGTAAACGTTGGCGTTCCTGTTCAATATTTTCCATTTTTTGATTGAAACGTGCCCAGCGAGCCTCATCGATTAGACCTAGTTCATGGGCAATTGGCGTTAAACGAATATCCGCATTATCTTCACGTAATAACAAACGGTATTCTGCACGAGAAGTAAATACGCGATACGGTTCTTTGGTACCAAGCGTGCAAAGGTCATCCACCAATACGCCAGTATAAGATTGATCACGGCGTGGATACCATGCATCCTTCTCTTGAACATAAAGACCTGCGTTAATCCCAGCCAATAAACCTTGTGCCGCAGCTTCTTCATAACCAGTTGTACCGTTAATTTGACCTGCAAAGAATAGACCCGAAATTGATTTAGTTTCTAATGTTGGTTTTAAATCGCGTGGATCAAAATAATCGTATTCAATAGCATAACCTGGTTTCACAATACGTGCTTTTTCTAAACCTTTCATAGAATTCACAATGCCCATTTGCACGTCAAACGGTAAACTGGTAGAGATCCCGTTTGGATACACTTCATTACTGGTTAAGCCTTCTGGTTCTAAATAAATTTGATGTGAATTACGATCCGAGAAACGCATCACTTTATCTTCAATGGATGGGCAATAACGTGGACCGATCCCTTCAATCACACCAGTATACATTGGACTGCGATCCAAGTTATTACGGATCACTTCATGGGTTTGTTCATTGGTATGGGTTATATAACAAGGAATTTGTTGAGGGTGATCATCAACTGATCCCATAAAAGAAAACACAGGTAAAACAGCATCACCGTGTTGTTTAGCTAAAATATCAAAATTGATCGTACGTGCATCAATACGCGGCGGTGTACCTGTTTTAAGGCGATCTACACGTAATCCGAGATCTCTTAATCGATGTGAAAGATTTACAGAAGCAGGATCCCCTGCACGGCCACCTTCATAATTTTCCAAACCAATATGAATTTTACCAGCTAAGAAAGTACCCGCAGTTAATACCACTGATTTAGCACGAAAAATTAATCCCATTTTTGTACTAACGCCTGTAACTCGATCTTGCTCAATCAGAATATCAGTCGCTTCTTGTTGGAAAATATCTAAATTAGGTTGATTTTCTAATGCAGTACGAACAGCTTGACGATATAGAACTCTGTCAGCTTGAGCTCGAGTAGCACGCACTGCTGGACCTTTACTGCTATTTAAAGTACGAAATTGGATCCCTGCTTTATCTGCAGCATGCGCCATTAAACCGCCCATTGCATCTACTTCTTTTACTAAATGACCTTTACCGATCCCACCAATTGCAGGGTTACAAGACATTTGCCCTAAAGTATCTACATTATGTGTTAATAAAAGGGTTTTTAATCCCATACGAGCTGGTGCAAGCGCGGCTTCTGTACCCGCATGACCACCACCGATCACAATCACATCATAAGTTTCAGTGTAAAACATATCTATCTCTATTTATTCGGATCAAAAAATTGGCGTTATTCTACAGAAATTTAAAACACCTGACAAAAAAAGAATGGATCTATTAATCCTTTGAAAGATCAGGTTTGTATTAGTAAATAAGATCTCTTTTTATATATAAAGATCTTATTATTGTTATTATTAAGATCTTTTTTGGTTGTGAGTAACCTTATTCGATCCTTATGGAAACAGGTGTTATAGGATCCAAAGATCTTGTGAAAATGCGATCATTTTCTTTAAAAATCTTGTGTGTAAAATGGAAAGTTATTAACAATTTTATTTTTGCTCAAAGTTACCAAGTGAGTAAAAACAGTTTTATGACAGATTATTTATGAGTTATCCACAGATAAAAATGAATTTTTATTGAAATCCCTATAATTTAGTTTTTTTAAACAATTAATTTTATTAAATGTACGTTTTATGATTTGACTTTGTAGTTACTACAGGTTTTATGCTTCCTTCAAATCAAATAGTTAAGGAAATAAAATTAAAGATTTTTTACAGTCAATTGTTACTGAAAGTGAACATAATGAAGAGGAATGTAAAGCAATAGAAGGATTGAAAAGCGAATGCAATTTGTAAAAATACTCAAAAATTTGACCGCTCTTTAGGAAGAAAAAATGCCGCCTAAATTTTAATTTTTAGACGGCATTTTATTTTTCTAATTATTATTTAGATAAATCAATTTGATACACTGCAAAACCGATTTCGTCAGTACCTACCTGTTTCATCGGATATTGTGCTTTTTCTGCGATAAATTTCGCCGCTTGTTCGCTTGGCGATGTTTCAAAACGGACATCTAATTTATCGTTACCTGTGATAGGCACAAAACGCCAGTTTTTATCCGCATTTGGATTAACTGATCCTTCTTTCTCACTGGTTGCTTTAATATAATCAGCCAAAATTTGACGGCTTTCATCTGGTGAAGCGTAAACAATATGTTTATCACCAGTACCCGGGAATTTATTGCCGTAAGCACGATAGTTATTCGTTGCAATCAAAAATTCTGCTTTTGGATCAACTGGTTTACCTTGATAAGTGAGATTCACTACACGATGCGATTCTGGATTAATTAATTTACATTCGCCATCGTAACGAGCTGGTTTGGTTAGATCGTATTCATAATTAACACCATCAATCACATCAAAGTTATAAGTGCGGAAACCTTCCCAGTCGATTAATGATTGTGGTTTATCACTTGTAGGGTCAATTTGTTTAAACATACCAGCACTACATTCTAACCATTCTTTTAATTGTTCACCTGTCGCTTTAACAACCACTAATGTATTTGGATAGAGATATAAGTCTGCAGCGTTACGGAAAGTTAATTTACCTTTATTCACTTCGGTATAACCCGTTGGGTCATTTTTACGACCACCCGCTTTAAATGGTGCGCCTGCACTTAAAATAGGTAAGCCAGCCATTGCTGCAACACTTGGTGCAACTTTCTCTACATACGCTTTTTGTGCTTGGTTTACAATTTGAATGGTTGGATCATCTTGTACTAATGCAAGGTAACTATACATATTGTCTGTGGCTTTGCCGATAGGTTGAGAAACATATTTACGTGTCGCTTCGTGAACTGGTTTTAAAAGTGCGGTAATTTCTGGGTCATTTTTTGCAAGTGCTTTTTTGGTTTCTATATCATAAATTGGACGAAGTACAGCTTTGCCAGAAGTCACGATCCATTTACCCTTGTGTTCTGTTAAGCCTAAATCCACCACGCTGATATTATTTGCCCAGTAACCAGCCATACTTTCTGGTATGCCTTTTACGGTACCATTTACGATGTCCGCATTTGGTGATTTCGCAAATTCTTTATTTGGGAATAAACGGTGTGAGTGACCAAAAATAACCGCATCAATATGTGGAACATCTGCTAAATAGAATGCAGAGTTTTCAGCACCTTCTTGATAAGGTTCATCAGATGGGCCAGTGTGAGCTAATGCAACGACAATATCAGCCCCTTTTTTCTTCATTTCAGGGACATATTTTTGCGCTGTTTTTACAATATCACGGGTTTCAACTTTGCCTTGAAGGTTCGCTTTATCCCAAACTATAATTTGCGGTGGCACAAAACCGATGTAACCAATTTTTAATTTATGTGTTTTACCTTGATTATCAACAACTGATTTTTCTTGAATGACATAAGGTGTGAAATAAGGTTCTTCTGTCCCCGCTTTTACTACGTTAGCATTCACAATTGGGAATTTAGCTTGTTTGATGGCATCTGCAAGATAATTGAGACCATAGTTAAATTCGTGGTTACCTAATGTACCCACTTCATAATTCATCGCATTTAAACAATCGATCGCAGGGTTAGATTTACCCTCTTTATAGCCTTGTGCGGCTTGATAGTCTGCAATTGGATTACCTTGAATTAAATCCCCGTTATCAACCAATACACTATTTTTTACTTCAGCACGTGCTTGACGAATAAGGCTTGCCGCACGAGTAAAACCGAATTTATCGGTTGGTGCATCTTTATAATAGTCAAAATCGGTTAAGAAACTATGAACATCTGTTGTTGCCACAATGCGTAGTTCAACATCGCTCTTTCCTTTTGCCATCGCAAAACGGTTTGCACTTAATGCAAGAATACTGGTCGCACCAATTTGAATAAAATGACGTCTGTTCATCATAGAGTTTTCCTTATTAGGGTGAGTAAATATTCCCTTTATTCTAAGAAAAATAGCGGATTCTTAAAAGAAAGGAGTAAAAATATTTTTATTTAATTAAGCTAATAATTTCTGTACTAAGGAAGTATAAATATTAACCCCAGTAAGTAATTGATTTTCATCAAAATCAAATTCAGCTTCGTGATGACCTGCTGTGCGATCTGCGCCAAGAATGAAGTAAATAGCTTTGCCTCCGTGTTCTTGTACACGTCTACCTAAAATAGTCGCATCTTCACTTGCATTGAAAGCATAATCTGAATTTACGTTATTTATTTGTGGTTGTTCAAGGGATATTTCTTCGATGAGTTTTATAAGTTCAACATCGTTATTCATATCCACGGCTTCACCTACAATTTCAGTTTCATATGCGACATCAAAACTTATGGAGATACCTTTGGCTATTTGCATGACTTGTTCAGTCATGTATTCATTAATTGCTTTATTTTCTCCCCGCACTTCTAATTGTAATTCAGCAGAAGATGGAATGACATTTCGTCCTTCACCCGCTTTTAGCACACCCACATTAATTCTTGTCATGCCTTCACCATGGCGTGCAATACCATGAAGTTGAGTGACTGTATGCGCTGCAGCTAATAAAGCATTACGACCTAAATGGGGCGCAGCACCTGCGTGCGCAGGTTTACCTTTATAGCGAATATCAATTTTTGTAGTGGAAAGAAAATTTCTTGGATTAGCAATAACTGTGCCTGTATTCGCGCAAAAACTAATGTGTGAAGAAGCAAAATAATCTGCATCATCAATTATGCCACTTTGTGCAATAGCTGCTGCACCACGAACGCCTTCTTCTGCTGGTTGGAATACAATTTTTACTTTTCCAGTGAGTTTATCTTTGTTCTGAGCGATCCATAATGCAACACCTAAACCTATTGTAATGTGTGAATCATGTCCACAAGCATGCATAAAACCATCGTTAATTGAGGCAAAACCTTCTTTATTTGGAATATGCTCGGATGAGCGAGTTTCCGTTACATTCACACAGTCTATGTCAAAACGTAATGCAATAGTTTTCCCTGGTTTACCTGAATCAAATAATGCCACACAACCAGTGTACCCTTCCATTTTTTCGAGCCATTTTCCATTAGCTCCATAGGCTTTTGCATTAGCTAAACCTTTATCTACTGCAGCTTGTTTTCGTCCACGAACAAAGTCTGGATTTATAATTTGTTTGCCAAGAAAAATTTCAAAACAATCTAAGTCTTCCAAGTAATCCGCAATGCGAGAAGTTGTCCAAAATTCACTCCAGCCAATTTCTGGAAAACGATGAAATTCACGACGCCATTTAACAAGTTGATTTAAATCTAAGTTCATTTTTTTCTTTCTTTAAAAGTCTATAAAAACAGACCACACTTAAATAAAGTGCGGTCAATTTTTTACTATTTTTACAACATAAATAATGCTAAGAATAAAACAGCAAGTATCATGCCTGGTGCGGTACGTTTTACCATTTCTACTGGGCTTACCATCGCAAGGCCTGCACAAACAATGGTTACACCTGCAATTGGTGAAGCTGTACGACCAATTGCACCAGCAATGGCTGCTGCCATACCAAGATTTACATGAGTGTAGCCGAGTTCTACAGCATGTGGCGTGACGGCAGTGTTAAAGGCAATCGCTGCTGCATCGCCAGAACCTGTAATTAAGCCCATTAAGAATGGTCCAATTGTTGCACCCCAACGTACAAATTCGTTGGATTCTTTTAAGAAAGAAATTGCAGCATCCACTGTGCCCGTAGATTTTAATCCTGCCACAAATACACTGGCTGCAATGATAATACCAAGTACGTTTGCATAAGAATTTCCCATACCATTGAAAAATTCTTCAGTGATTTTTACTGGGGAAATACGAGTGACGATAATGCCGTAAATTGCACCAATTAGCATTGCTTGAGGAACGCCCATTTTAGTCCATTCAAGACCTGGCACTTGTTGTAATGATGTTCCACCAATCACTAAAATAACTAATGGTATTAATGGTGCAAGAGCATAAAGTACATTGACGCCTTCAACAACTTTAATTTCACTTTCTTTTTGTTCTGTAAGATAAGCTTTACGATGTTGTTCACCATAATCTTTAAAAACAAGCGCAAGAATTGTTAAAACAATAGCACCTATTGCTCCCGCAATCATGTTATATGGTGCATGTGAAAGGTTTACTTGAGTGATAGTTAAGCCTGACATTTCACTAATCATTGCTGAGTGAGAAGAACCTGGGCTCATCATTGATCCAAAAGTCCCTGCTAAAATAGCTGCACCAGCAGTAGCTGGTCGAACACCCGCACTTTTTAAAACGGGAATTAATGTTGCGCCAACCGCAGCAGCACAACCAGCAGCAGAAGGAATAGCAATATTGATGAAAAAGGTGATGACGGTTGCAATTGGAATTAAGAAGAATTTTAATCCGCTTAATGGTTTGGTAAGTAAATGTACCAGATGAGTATCACATTGAGTGTATTTCATTACATAAGCAAAACCCATACTGGAACAGATAGCCATAATTAATCCGCCAGATGTCATACTTTTGGCAAAAGCATCTAATGCACCCATTGGATTCAGCGTTAGAATGGACATTATTAAACCGACACCAATTAAAACAGTTCGGGTTTCGGCTTTTTTAATCAGAAAATAAATTGTGGCAATAATGCCAACCACTGCAACGATGGATTTAAATAATTCCATTATATGTTCCCTTTAAGTTAATAAGAAAAAGTTGTATTGATGTCAAATGTGCCACATTCCATATTTTCACTGAAGCACAAAATAGGATTTTCGCCCAATACGGTTGCCATTTCATTTTGTATATGAAGCGCAGAACCTTCAGGTAATGCATATACAAGTGCGGTTGGATTAACGAGTAAAAATTCTGCCAAACGTTCTTCTCGGCTTTCACCATTGTGGCCTTGCATTTTACCTGAAATAAAGTGCGGATTAATTTGATGAGGAAAAATTTGTAACGCTTGAAATGAAGGAGGATAAGTAATCGGCATATCATTAGTTGTCATAATAGATGCGCCAGCTACATTGGCCCCAGCACTCCAACCAAAATAAGGCGTACCGTTATTTACTTTTTCACGAATGATATCAATCAAATTGTGTTCATAAAGCTGTTTTAACAAACAAAATGTATTCCCGCCGCCAATAGCGATGACATCTGCTTGTTCAATAATATCCCGATGCTGTTTACCATGATGAACGGAAACAATATTCATCCCTAAATCAGAAAGTGCATTTTGCACAGTTTTTTCATATTCATCAAAAGTGCGGCTCACCCCAGCATAAGGTACAAAAGCAATTGTTTTACCACGATAATCAGCCAAGAAATTTTGTAACCAAGGTAGGGTGTGTTCAAGATAACCCGTGTTCTTGTATTTTGAGCTACTGAGCAGTAACATATTTTTCATATTTATAATCCTTTTTAGGGATGAAAAGTTATTACTATTATGCCTAAGCTAAAAACAAAATCCAGCATAAAAGCTGGATTTTTATGGATTGCGTAGCATTATTGATTTAGTTGAAAAAGATGCTTTTCAGGAATTAAAAATGACAAAAGCCACCTTTTAGGTGGCCTTGCCTCAATATTGTAGGGGGGGTTGATAATGCTATCAGTGACCAACGTTCCCTATCGTCGGGGGCGGAGTCGTATGGTTAAATAATTCAAATGTCAAGTGATAAGTAGGATTATATGTTATCAGCAACGCAATTTCTTGTTTTAGAAAAAGCACTTAGTAAGGAAAGATTATCTACATACAAAAACTATGTAAAAAATAAAACATCAGAAAGTATTAATGATAACATCGTTGCTTTATATGAATGGAATTCTGAAATAGCTGGCTATTTTCTTGAACTATGTAATATATATGAGGTTTCATTAAGAAATGCTATTTATAGATCAATAGATGCGTATGATCATTATGGTATTTAACAAATCACAATAAAAATGAGCATTTCCTGTTTAGTATATGAGTGTCAAACTCAATCTAAACAGGAAATGCTCGTATTTTATTTTTACAACAGTTTAGAATTCAAACTGCACTGACATCTTATAATTTCTACCTGGTGCGTAGAAGCGGTTGATACCTGCACCTGTTTCTTGATTAATCAAATTACTTGTACCAAACATACGAATTGAACGAGCTGAATCCCAAGTAATATATTTTTTGTCAAATAAATTGTAAACACCCGCTCGTAAAGTTAAATTCTTCATTGGTTTTACGAAGAAAGTAAAATCTGTCACCGTATAACCTTTATTACGCCATCTAAGATGTTTATCTCTCACATAACTTTTATCCCCTTTTTCTGCTGTTTCTGAAAGGATATTATATGTTTCATTTTTTTTCTTGTGGGAAACATGGGTCACATATAAATTCAAACCAAATAAATTATCAGGATGTGTATAAGCTAAACTTACCACTTGTGTCATTGGTTGAATGGCATTCATTGGGCTAGTTATATAACGAGGAGGATTATCTCTAACATGACGAAGACCGCTTGATTTACCTTTTTGTTTGGTTAATTTATAGCCAAAATCAACATTTTTCAGCCATGATACCCATTTTCCTAATGTAAATTTAGCTTTTAATTCAAAGCCAGTTACTTTTGCATGCGCAAAATTCACAGTTTGATATGTTGGATATTTAGATTGCCCGCCTGATGCCCCTTCTGCATTATTTCCAGTAGCTGCAGAACCAAAATCCGTATCTCCTCTATAGTCTAGATCAATAAAATTGTCATAGTTCGTAATGAAATAGCCTCCTGAAATGAAACCAATTTCATCATCATGTAAAGTTAATGATAATTCTTTAGTTTTTGCAATTTCTGCTTTTAATTGAGAACCAGGGAGTACCGTAAAATCAGGATGCTTAAACGTGAAGTATAATTCATCAGCTGTTGGTGCTCTAAAACCTTTACTATATTTTGCTTGAATTTGTAACCAATCTAACGGATCGAATTTTGTGCTGAAAGCATAAGAACTTGCACTAAATTTTTTGGGTTGAGAAATATAATTAATATTAGCTTCTGCATTTTTTCGTCGATTAATTTCATTTGGATTATTAGGGTCTAGACTCCGTTCGTTTTTTACAACAGGTTCTTTTATAAATAAATTAACTAACATATCATCAGGGATTTTTGGCGTTATACCTGGTTGATAATTGGTTTTGTATTTGACTTTGTCATATCGATAACCAATATCAAAACCAAGATAATTATTTACTCTAAATTCATCTTTAAAATAGAGAGAGCCATCTTTTGTTTCTACAGGAATAAGAAATGATGCTGTACTATTTTTTGTACATAAATCTGATGTACTCGATTCACAGTCTTTTGGATAATCAATCCACCATTTTCCACTATTAACTTTTAACCCTTCTTTATTTATCATTGATTTTGTTGTTTTACTCCAAACTAAACCATAAGATAAATCATGTTGGCTTTTTCCTAGTTCAAAATGTTTTGTTAAATCCAAATTAATTTGTTGAGTACGAGTATCAAGGTCACGTTTTTTCCAGAGGTTTCTATTATAACCAGGTGAATTAGGTACTAGAAAACGAGATGCTTTCTCTGGGCCAATATTGTGGCCATATTTATCCAAAATTTTTTCAATAAGTGCAAATTTTTTACCTTCTTTTTGGATTTTTTTTATTGGTAAATCCTTAGGCGTTCCATCAGCTTCGAAACCTTGAATTGTATCTTTATCGCAGTTAATTCCATCACAAGATAATAAATAATCACTATTCGTGACTCTTGAGTTAATAAAATGATCCTTTTTTAAATCATAAGTGATGTTATTAGCTACTAGTGTTTCCTTTTCCTCTTTTACATCAGATCTTAGCCTACACTTACCTGCTTGTTCAGGATTACCGTGGTTTTTAAAGCAGGTACGCGACTCAATATAATATTTTTCATCATATTGTTTAAGTTTCCATTCCTTAGCAAGTTCTACAGGAACTTCATCACGAAAGCCAGCGTATTTATTAAAGGTAGATTCATTAATGTAAGAAAAGTATGGTACAGAACTATTTTTTAATGTATAGGTTACAGGATTATTATTTTTATCAACAAGTTTATTATCATCGTTATAATGTAGTCCTATAGGGTTTTGTACCCCAGGGCACCGTTCACCATCACAATGTTCGTCACTTCTTGCTCGTTGAGTAATACGTTGATCTGTATAAGAGAGTTTCAGGGTATCCCAAAGTGGGTTTACATTTGTATTTTCAAATGCGATAGATTTACTGGTTCTAATGCTTTCATCATGAGTATGGCGAGTATCTATTTCATTATCATTGCAAACATATCTAGTGCATCCATGTAATGAGTAAGATTTGTCTAGACCTTTATTTTCAACCCGTCTTCTATCATAGGCTACGGCAATACGATTATTTTCACCAAGATTTGTACCAATTTTCAATAAAAGACTGCGGTCTTTTTTATTATAAGGATCGGTCTTTTCTCTGAGTTTTCCTAGAATGTCGTCTGCAGATTTGTAATCATAATTTTTGATTTCATGACCATTACGCCAAGTGCCGATAGCTAGTACATCAAAGATATTGGCTTTCCCTGCAAAAGTAATAGAATTTAATCTTTCATCATTCTCGCTGGTAAAACCAGTTTTATATTTAAAAGCGTAGTTTTTGTTAAGCAGAAGATCTCTTGCATCTTTAGTTTTATAGATGACGGAACCACCCAATGCACCACTACCAGACATGAGAGAATCTGCACCTTTGGTAATTTTGACATCAGATAAAGTTTCAATTTCAATTCCATTACGCGTATTATTGAAGTTACCATAACCCTCAAAAAGCTCTTTAAAGCCTT
>ERZ1023187.67-NODE-67-length-41621-cov-55.074171_pt1 | contig 41621 bp, 39 predicted proteins | sample MGYA00380438_ERZ1023187 | MGnify/ENA primary metagenome ERZ1023187 (study PRJEB33173, sample SAMEA4830291) | metagenome | study: EMG produced TPA metagenomics assembly of the PRJEB25223 data set... | reverse complement strand
GTTTCAACACCTCTTTTTAGTGCGCCCAAAATCAGGATAAACAATAAATCAATTAGCTTTTATTTTTTTCAAATTTTCTCCTATCCTACTTTGGGTTTACGAATGTTCAATTTCTTTTGCAATTCTGGGACAAATAGCACGGTTGCTAGCAAAATAGCTGAGAAGAGTTTTACTAGATCAGCATCCATGCCTGGAATAGCTAGAATAGCCAAGATAATCAAACGGTAAACGATTGATCCTAAAACAATGGAAGCTAAGCGCCAGCCAATGCTCAAATTGCGAATCATGACTTCGGCAATGATAATAGAAGCTAGACCGATAACAATGGTTCCTACCCCTGCATTCAAGTCGGCGTAGCCATTATTTTGACAAAGAAGGGCACCACACAAAGCAATTAGACCATTAGACACCATGTAGCCAAGCATTTTCATGTGATCTGTTTTAATGCCATTTGATTCACTCATAGGAATATTATCCCCTGTGGAGCGCAGCGCCAAACCAATTTGGGTTTTCATCAAAAGGGTTAAGAGAGCTATCACCACTACTGCAAAGAGGGTACCAATAATCATCACCGCTGCAATCTTAGTAAATCCCATATCGTAGAGTTGCGTTACCAAGGTTTTTTGTCGAAGAAGGGCCACATTGGCCTTGCCTAAAACCTTGAGGTTTATGGAATAAAGTCCTGTCAAAGTGACAATCCCTGTTAATAGAGCTGGGATTTTTAATTTGGTATGGATAAGTCCTGACACCAATCCTGCTAATAGGCCACCTCCAAAAGCGAGCATGGTTGCTAACAGAGGGTTTAAGCCTGAGACGATACCTGTCGCACAAATAGCTGCGCCCAGAGGATAAGAACCCTCAGCCGTCAAATCCGCAATATCCAAAATACGGAAAGTGAGGTAAACACCAATGGCCATGATAGACCACAGTAAGCCTTGAGACAAGCTTGATAAAACGAGTGACATGTTTTCTCCTTTATGAATTTATCTAATGGTAATAGTCTTCTTAGTCGGCTGTTAATTGTGACACATCAATCTTGAGGGCTTTAGCCATCTCTTGATTAATGTGCAATTCAACTGTTTTAGGGTATTCAACAGCGAGATTAGCTGGCTTTTGCCCTTTTAAAATTTTGACTGCCATTTTCCCAACTTGTTTTCCAAGGCTCTCGTAGTTAGTACCGTAGGTTAGTAAGCCTCCAGCATCTACCATATCTGTTGACCCACCGATAATGGGAACTTGATTGGCAATAGACAGTTCTCCCAACATGGTCATGGTTGAGGCAACCGTATTATCTGTTGGAACAAAAATAGCATCTACATCTTTCATCAAGCTGTTAGCCGCATCTTGCACATCATTGGAACTAGAAATGCCTTTTTTGACAACCTGATATCCCGCCTTTGTCATGAGTTTTTCAGCTTCATTCACCTGAACTTCTGAGTTGCGTTCGCTAGTGGTGTATAGTATTCCAATTCTTTTAGCCTTGGGAAGGGCCTGACCAAGCAAGTCAATTTGCTTGTCTATCGGTGCCTGGTCGCTTGTTCCTGTTATCAAACCCCCAGGTTTTTTAATACTATCCACTAAATCAGCTGATAGGGGATCTGTTACTGCCGTAAAAACAACTGGTGTTTCTGTTGATACAGTTCCCAAAGACTGGGCGGCTGGGGTTGCGATAGCCAAAATCAAATCATTTTTAGAAATTAATTGTTCTGAAATGGTCTGTAGGTTGGACTGGTCCCCTTGAGCATTTTGGTAATCTAACGTCAGGTTTTTACCTTTTTTATAGCCCTCAGCCTCTAGCTCCGCCTCAAATCCCTTACGGGCTGCAGACAAGGAATCATGCTCCATATACTGCAAAATACCAACGTGAACATCCTTCTGGTTAGTCACTGGGTCTTTAGTAGACCGACAAGCAGCTAACGTTAACGTTGCAAGTGCCACCATTACGAGATAATAAACTTTTTTCATCCTCTTCTCCTATCTGTTTAAAACTGATTCTATTTCCCAAGTGCTTTGATGGCTTGGGAATCCATCCCCAATGCTTTTGCCATGTCGTCATTAACGGCAATTTTAGCCTTTTCAGGTTTCGCTACCTTAATAGTTGCTGGACTTTTCCCTTTTAGAATAGCTACCGCTTCTTTGCCGGCTTGCTTCCCAATAGCTTTGTAGTCTACTCCTGATGTAAACAGAACAGCTGACAGGTAAGCATCGTCGCTTCCCATAGAAGGCACCTTGGCTTCTTTCAGAATATCACCGATAGTGCTGGCTGTAGAAGCTACAGTATTGTCTGTCGGTAGGTAAACGGCATCTACTTGATTAGCTAAGCTCGTCATGACTTGTTGCACATCATTGGTTGTGGTAACAGTCTTAACAAGAACCTTGAGTCCCTTTTTCTCCAGAGCTTTCTTAGCTGCTTTGGCCTGTACTTCAGAATTCACCTCGCTTGAATTGTAAAAAATACCGATGGTTTTAGCTTGTGGCAAAGCCTTTGTCAATAAATCAATCTGCCCAACTACATCTGTGGCATCAATTGATCCTGTCATATTCCCACCTGGTTTAGCCAAAGAATCCACTAAGCCCGCTGAAACAGGATCCGTTACTGCCGTGAAAACAGCTGGCGTCTCTTGATCTCCATTTAACAAAGCCTGAGCAGCTGGTGTCGCAATAGCAAAATTCAAGTCATTTTTACCAGCTAACTGTTCTACCATGGTTTGGAGGTTTGCTTGATCCCCTTGAGCATTTCGAGTTGTCACTGTCAGCGTTTTGCCTTCCTTGAAACCTCCTTCTGCCAGGACTTCAATAAATCCTTCACGCGCAGCATCTAAAGCAGAGTGTTCTGCATATTGAATAATGCCCACCTTAGCTGATTGATGTGCCTGTCCTGCCTCCTTGCGACAAGCAGCCAGTGATAAAGTTGCCAAGCCTATAAAGGCAATGAGTGATGCTTTTTTAAATCCCATGTTATTTCCTCTTTCTTTATTGCATAAAAATAAGACCATTTAGAATTACCTAAATGGTCTTATACACGTGCAATGGTATAACAAAATACGCGCTGTATGGTATCCACTTAGATATATCATCTATGCGGACAAACAACTCAAATAGCCATAGCCTCATAGATACAAACGTAACGTTTACCGTGTTTGTATCCATGTTTCCCATGTCTACAAACACTATCTAAAGAAGCTATAGTAATAACACTTAGTCATCGTGTGAGTTGTGCTATTTGATACCATATCAGCACCTCCTGTTTTCTTTCGTCTTAATTGTTTAACATTCTAACCCTTTTTTTAAATACTGTCAAGACTTTTTAACTGATTTTTTGTTATTTATGGAATTTTCGGTTTATTTCTAATATTCTAACAATTGATAAAAAGAGCTCACTCATAAAGATTTTTAAAGCATTCAACTCATGAAAAAGAGACTTTTTCAAATAATATTACACCTCTAAAGGATTAGCTATACCTACTTAAAAAGGCAACTCCTCCTCTTCTAGAACCAAATCTACCAAGTCATTGGCGACATTATTTTCTCGCATCGCACGCTGAGCACGACTTTCCAATAACTGAAAAGACTGGCATAGCACTTCTGTCACATAATGCACTTGCCCATCTTTATCATATTTGCGGGTTCTAAGTTCACCGTCAATAGACATCAAACTACCTTTACTAGCGTAAGAAACCAAGGTTTCTGCTAACTTTCCCCAAACAACAACAGAGATAAAATCTGCTTCTCGCTCTCCTGAAGCATTTTTAAATCTTCGATTAACAGCTAAAGAGAGACGTGCTACATGCTTATCTGTAGCGGTTTTTACCAATTCTGGTTTAGCCACTAACCGACCAATCATTATCACTTTATTATACATATCAACCTCCTTACCTTATTATTCGTAAAAACTATGGTAAAATAAATGACATCTTACACTAAAGGAAAAGAACTGCTAATGACCGCTAATCTCGAAACTTATAAAGACATGTTACAGCAACCGTGGGGTCGGTTAATGTACGATATTATTTTTGCTCAACTAGGCCATCATCAGAATCAGCACGTATTGGACTTTGGAGCAGGTTTTTGTCTGACTGCCGAACATCTAGCTGCCAACAATCAGGTCATCGCTATTGAACCAAATCCTGATTTACTTTTTGCCCATACCCAAGACACTATTACTAAAATAAACGGTTCTCTTGAAAGTCTTCACCACTATGCTGATAACACCTTCGATCTGATTATTTGCCATAATGTCTTAGAATATATTAGCCCACAAGACCATCCTGTTTACCTAAAGGAATTTGAACGCATCTTAAAACAAGGTGGAGCATTGTCCCTGGTTAAGCACAATCATGTTGGAAAGGTTCTTCATTCTGTTGTCTTCGAAAATGACTGCCAAAAAGCCTTGCAGTTGCTAAAGGGAGATGCTTTTGAAAGCCTATCTTTTTCTGCTGGACAAACTTTTAGCATTGAGGACCTCTTGTCAAAAACACAACTAGCCTTGCAGCATTACTACGGCATCAGAACCGTCTACGGGTTGCAACCAAATGCTTTTAAAACGACTGAAGAATGGCGAAGATGGAATTGGCTATTTATGACCTAAAACCCTATAAAGACATTGCTTTTTTACAACACTTAATCCTAAAAAAGAACAAAACTAGCTTTAACTAAAAAGTCTAAGAAAATCCAATCTTACTCATTAATCATTAAAGACTAATGATAAGACTGGTTTTCCTAGACTTATTTTTGTACTTCTAAAACTAATCATTGATGACAACGACTTTCTGTCATTATCGCTCGGCTGATTCATTTAACCTTTCCAATGTTTAGCTGGGTCAAAAGCTTCCCCTACTACAGCTGACTCATCAAGTTCAATAATGCCACGTTTTTGTGGTGCATTTGGCAAGGCCAACTCACGAGGAGAGCACATCATACCATAACTTTCTTCACCACGCAATTTTCCTGGGAAAATTAGACTCCCACTTGGCATCATAGCACCTGGTAAGGCAACAATCGTTTTTAAACCAAGTGCAGCATTTGGTGCGCCCGCTACGATTTGAACCGTTTGATCCTCACCAATAGCCACTTGGCAAATATTCAAATGGTCGCTATCTGGATGAGCCACCATCTCCACGATTTGACCAACGACAAAAACAGGTCCCGCAGTCGGTTCAAGTCTTTCTGAAAATCCTTCTTTAGCCAATTCATCATTTAAAGTAGCCACATCTTCATCAGTCAAAAAGACTTGCCCATTACCAGTAAGGGTAACTAAACTCGACGCTTCAAAGATATTCCAAGCAAGGGTTTTGCCGTTTTCCTCTGCAAAAACACGGGCTACTTTTCCTTTTCGTTCTACTTGACGTTTGATATCTTTGGTGTCTTGTAAGATAACCATCAAGACATCGCCAACTTGTTCTTTATTGTATGCAAAAATCATTTATTCTTCCTCTTTTCTTATTGATAAGCAGCTAAAAAATGCATAATCTCAGTTTTTGTCTTTCTCATTTTGTTAACCAGACGCCCTACTTCCTGACCTTTTTCAATCACGACAAAACTAGGAATACCAAAAATATCCCACTTTTGTGCCACTTCAATAAACTGATCTCGGTTAACGCGCACAAAGGTCATATTGGTATGTTCTGCCTCAATATCTGGCATCACAGGATAGATAAATTGGCAATCTGGGCACCAGTCAGCTGTGAAAAACAAAACCAGTTTATCTTCATTTTCAATCAATCCTGCTAGTTCCTCATAAGTACTTGGCACAATCATATTCGCTCCTCCTCAATGCTAATCTGGCCTCTATCATAAGTGTACGTGTAGTGTCTACCATCTGCCATGACCACGCCACCAGAAACCTGGACTACTCTAGGCAATTTAGGAGTTACATATAAAACGTCAATGTGTCCCAAGTCTGAAAAAAAGGCACGTAAGTCCCTTGTAATGTGCTGACGTTCTTTTTCTTGATAATAGTCATTTATCATTAATCCAAGACCTAGGACAAGCCCTGCCCCCAAGAGGCCTGAAAGGATACCTGTTTGCTTTTTGTTCATACTTTTCATTTTATCACAAAATAGTTTAAATGGGCTAGCCCAAATTCAAAAAGAGAGGCTGAGCTACAAGGAAAAATAATGTTTTTATCTCTTTAAGACTTGACAAAGAATACAAAAGCAATTAAACTTAATTTATAATGATTAGGTATAGTTTATTTATTTATTAACCGTACCAAAAAATTAATTGATAGAAGATGGAAGGTTCCTTTATGACCCCATTATCCTTACTTTTCGCCAATGGAGAGTCTTTTCGCATCATAAGCGCCCTACTATTCTTACTGACCAGCCTTTGCTTTATCATTTTGATAATCACCTTGCTTCCTAAAAAAACAGCTTATGGCAAAAAGGCATCTCCCCTTCATAGAAATCCTAGAGAGTTTTAATCTCTAGGATTTTTGTTTAGTGTTAACATCATTTCACCTTACTGTGAGCTTTCTGAGTATTTTTTCTCCAGTCTTCATCCTTGAAATGATCATCCATTCTTACCTAAAAAGTGGTAAAATATAAGATAGACGACAAGCATAAACTTGTCTAAACCCTTATTAATGGAGTAACAGATGACAGACTTATTTTCAAAAATCAAAGAAGTGACAGAATTAGATGGCATTGCCGGCTATGAGCACAGTGTCCGCGATTATCTCCGTACAAAAATAACGCCGCTTGTTGACCGTGTTGAAACAGACGGGCTTGGTGGCATTTTTGGTATCAGAGATAGTAAAGCTGAAAAAGCCCCCCATATTTTAGTAGCTGCTCATATGGATGAAGTCGGGTTTATGGTGAGTGACATCAAAGCAGACGGCACACTGCGCGTGGTTGGTATCGGTGGCTGGAACCCACTTGTTGTCAGTTCACAACGGTTCACTCTCTACACCCGTACTGGACAGGCTATCCCACTAATCTCAGGATCAGTACCTCCTCATTTTTTACGTGGGGCAAATGGCTCTGCTAGCCTCCCTAACATCGAAGATATTGTGTTTGATGGTGGTTTTACGGATAAGGCAGAAGCTGAAAGCTTTGGCATTACACCAGGAGATATCATCGTCCCTCAATCTGAAACTATCCTAACAGCTAATCAAAAAAATATCATTTCAAAAGCTTGGGATAATCGCTATGGCGTCCTCATGGTAACGGAAATGCTTGAAGCTCTAAAAGGACAAGACCTTAACAATACCCTCATTGCAGGAGCAAATGTTCAGGAGGAAGTTGGTCTGCGTGGAGCCCACGTCTCAACCACCAAGTTCGACCCTGAATTATTCTTTGCGGTGGATTGCTCCCCTGCTGGCGATATTTATGGAAATCCTGGAACAATCGGAGATGGTACCTTATTGCGCTTTTACGACCCAGGCCATGTCATGCTCAAGGATATGCGTGACTTCTTACTCACAACGGCTGAGGAAGCCGGTGTAAGTTTCCAATACTATTGTGGTAAAGGTGGTACCGACGCAGGAGCTGCACATCTTCAAAATAGTGGCGTTCCATCTACTACCATCGGGGTCTGTGCACGTTACATTCACTCTCACCAAACCCTCTACGCTATGGATGATTTCGTAGAAGCACAAACCTTCTTACAAGCCATTGTCAAAAAACTTGATCGCTCAACTGTTGACTTAATCAAACGTTATTAACAGTCGAAGACCAGGTTTATCACAACTATTCACAAGGAGTTACAACATGAAAATTGGTATTATTGGTGTTGGCAAAATGGCTAGCGCTATGATTACAGGCTTAAAAAAAACACCACATGAACTGATTATCTCTGGATCTTCCTTGGAACGGTCTAGAGAGATTGCAGAGCAGTTATCACTTAGTTACGCTTCATCTCATCAAGAGCTTATTGATCAAGTGGACCTCGTTATTTTAGGCATTAAACCTCAGCTATTTAAGGCTGTTCTCCACCCACTCCATTTTAGACAGCCTATTATCTCTATGGCCGCTGGCATTTCGCTCCAAGACCTAGCAACCTTAGTAGGGGAAGACCTCCCTTTACTACGTATTATGCCAAACATGAATGCTCAAATTCTCCAAAGCAGCACTGCCCTTACTGGAAATGCTCTGGTCTCCAAGGAATTACAAGCAAGCGTACAAGAGCTAACCGATAGTTTTGGCAGCACTTTTATCATTGACGAAAAAGATTTTGATACCTTTACTGCTCTAGCAGGATCAAGCCCTGCTTACATTTATCTCTTTATTGAGGCCTTGGCCAAAGCCGGGGTTAACAATGGTCTTCCTAAACCAAAAGCTCTTAACATTATTACCCAGACTGTTTTGGCAAGCGCCAATAACCTTTTGGCCAGTCAACAAAGTCCTAATGAGTTTATTGACGCCATCTGCAGTCCTGGAGGAACGACTATTGCTGGGCTGATGGAATTAGAACGCCTCGGCCTCACAGCCACTGTCAGCTCTGCCATTGACAAAACCATTGATAAGGCGAAACATTTACAAAAATAGGTGCTACCAAGCACCCCACTTAGCAAAACACCCCGTTCAAGGACAACTCATCTCCTTGTTAGACAGTACAGCTAACAAGGAAGTTGAAACAGTCTCAAACAGGGGTGTTTTCGCGTCTTTAAAATGTTCAGGATGGGGTTACATTTTTTTAGAAACCCAATGTCTAAGGAAGAAATAAAGATAAGCTAGGATCAAAGGCAATTTATACGACACAAGATCTCGAATAGTTAATTGGGGGAAGAAAAAGTATAAAACAATAAAAAGATTAATGATCACGTAAAAGCAGTAAACCTGTGTCTGTTTTCGAATGGCACGATTACGCTCATCATGTAGAGCCACCAAATAGTTTTTTAAATCAGTAGGTTCTGTAAACACATAAAAGAAAAAAGTTGAAGCAATCAAAAACAAGGGGGCAAGGAAAAAGAACAGAGTTCCCTGTCTCATATTTCCACGTGTCATTAACCAAATACCCCAAGTCGCGGATAAAAAGCCTAAAGCAACCAATACATGGCCAATTCGAGTATAGACCTTTTCCCAGTACTGACATTTTTGTTTAAGTGAAGGTTCCTTTTTCATACCTCAATCTCCTTATTTTAAGAAATCATCTTTGTCGCAAAAGCAATCAATATCAGGGCTATGCCGTTATTCAAAAAGTGAACCAGCATGACGTGTTCTAATTTTTGTGTTTTTCGATACACAAGCCCCAAAATAAGCCCCATACCGCCGTAAATAATCCAGCTTCCAAAATCAGTGGGCACATGAATAAGACCAAACATGAAACTGCTAAACATCAGTCCTATATAGGACTTAGGTCCAAATAATTTATCATATAGTAGACCACGAAAAACGATTTCCTCCACAATAGGAGCCACAAGTCCTACCAAAGTTACCAGAAGAATCGGATGCATTCCCACCCCAAGAATCGCTGATTGATTCACTGTATCAGCCTGTTGGCCTTTCTCAATGACTAAAATCATTTTACCGATAATCTGAACAGCAAATAAGGAAACAAGTCCTAACCCAATCCATAGCCAACGATACTCATCCTCAGGAACCCTTTTATTGCCTAACAAACCAAGTCTTTTCCCAAAATAAAAAACAACTGTTGTGATTAGTAACAAAATACCTGTGATGATGAGAACCTGCCCAAAAGGCTGTCCTTTCCTAATCCATAAAGTTGGCAGCTGTTCCAATACTATCACTATCAGAGCTAACAAAAACCATCTCAGCCTAGCAAATATTGCTTTTAACTTAGTAATATATCCCGTTGTCATCCTAATTTCCTTATGCATTTTCTAAAATAAATGGCTAGACTACTGGAGAATACTCCCCAAAATAGTAACTAATCAAACTCTCCTTGTTGTTTCGTTCCACCGCTAATCACTCTCTTCTTGATCAAACAAGAAAATTTCTTCAATGCTTAATTGAAAAAAAATAGCAAGTTTATAAGCCAACTCAAGAGAGGCATTATATCTTCCTTTTTCCAAGGAAATAATCGTCTGCCTTGTCACATTCATAGCATCCGCTAGTTCTGCTTGGCTAATATGTCTAGCTTTACGGAGTTCCTGAATACGATTATCCATCTCATCCTCCAAAAATTATGTCAAGTTAACTTTACATTTATAGTATAGTTTCCTTTACATTTTTTGTCAATACTTTTCTCACTTATTTGTCATTCTAAAATAGTGTTACTGAAATCAACTTCTAATTGTCTGGAACCGTCGTTCTTTTTATCAGATTGCCTTCTCAATGTCCCTTTTAGATACTTTGATTCACTGCTTACAGGATGATAATAGTGGTGGAAATCGTTTGAAGACTATCAAAAAAACCAAGTAGGGAAAGCAATGACTTTACCTTACTTGGTTAATCTATTGAGACTTAGTCTCTTTTATTTTGTATTTTTTAAACGTTCAACGTCACGCGCAATACACAATTCTTCGTCTGTGGAGATAACAAGCACCTTCACTTTTGACTCAGGAGTTGAAATGTCGCCACGGTATCCAAAAACATTTTTCTCAGGATCAATGTCCATTCCGAACCATGTTAAGCCACCAATAACGTCTTGACGCATCAATGGTGCATTCTCACCCATACCAGCTGTAAAGACTAAAGCATCTGCCCCATTCAAAACAGCAAAGTATTGACCGATGAATTTTTTAATGCGATCAATGAAAATATTGTAAGCTAAAACAGCATCTGGATTGTTTTCTTGTAGGCCAGCCTCTATATCACGCATATCGCTAGAAATACCTGATACTCCTCCAAGACCTGATTTTTTGTTTAACATATTAACAACGTCAGTAGCGTCTTTTAACTCTGGGTCTTGCTCAATTAAATAAGGAATGATAGCTGGGTCAATGTCACCAGAACGTGTTCCCATCATAGGACCAGCTAATGGAGTGAATCCCATTGAGGTATCAACTGATTTACCGTGGTAATTAGCTGTAATTGAGACACCATTTCCAATATGAGCAGTAATTAATTTTAATTCTTCTAATGGACGACCAAGCATTTTTGCAGCTTCTTCTGCCACATATTTATGACTTGTCCCATGAGCTCCATATTTACGAACTTTATAATCCGTATAATATTTTTGAGGAATTGGGTAAAGGTAAGTATGTTTTGCCATGCTGGTGTGGAATGATGTGTCAAACACACAAACACTGGTAATATCTGGCAAAATATCACGGAAGGCACGAATCCCTGCCGCCGCTCCAGGATTGTGAAGTGGAGCTAAGGCTGATAATTCTTCAACTTGTTCGACAACAGTATCGTTGACAACAACTGATTCTTTAAAGTATTCACCACCTGCGACGATGCGGTGACCAACACCTGTAATTTCATCATAAGCAGCGATAATACCAAAATGAATCAAATCGTTCAACAAGATTTTAACGGCTTCGGCATGATCGTGAATATCAAGAATTTGCTCTTCTTTTTTACCATCGTACTTAACAGTTGAGATAGAGTCTTTGAGACCAATACGCTCAATGATTCCTTGTGCTAACACTTCTTCTTCTGGCATCTGATAAAGTTGCCATTTTAAACTAGAACTACCTGCATTAATTGCAATTGTCTTGGACATTTTTAACCTCTCTTGAAATCGTTTTCTATGATGCTATTTTATTATAACAAAAAATCAGTTAATTGACATTATCCTGTTTCCATTTTTTGAAATTTTGCATAAAGTCATGAATATTCTCTGCAAGTTTCAAGTCTCGAATAGGATAAACAAAGGTTTCCATCGGATGGTCTGTCTGCTTTTGCAAGACAATAATGGACTTAGCATTAGAGGGATGACCAAATATAGAATCTGGTAGAGTAATCAAGGCCACTACCTGGGCATAGCCAGTTAACCAATTTTTCAACAATTGGCTCTGAGAGCTTGTCAACAAATTGACAGGTGCCAAGAAAATGGCAAAACCATCTTTTTTCAAATACTTTAAAGATTGTTCCATAAGTAAATGATGAGCATAGGTGTGTTCCTCAGAACTAGCTACCTTATAGCGCTTAGCAATGTCATCATTAGGATAATAACCCACTGGCAAGTCACTGATAACAACATCGCTTTCTTTTAACAATTGCGGTCTTACCGCATCTTCTTGAATAAAACGAGCTGAAGAGTCCATTACTTCAGCAATACTTGCTGATAAATCAATTAAGAGGTCGTCAAGTTCAATTCCTACATAATCAAGTTTCTTACTCGTATTATTGAGGAGAGTTTGTGCTAGATTTCCCGTACCACTGCCAATTTCAAGGACTTCTAGGCTATCCTTGTCACTCAATTGTTCCAAAAGATATAGCAGAATGAAACCAATAGCATCTGGCGTGAACTGATGGTTTGCTTGGAGCTGCTCAGTCTGAGCTGCCTTAATAAAAATAAACTGGTAAGCTCTACGCCATTCTTCTTTAGTCAGGTGTAAGGCTTTCAGTTTGTTAATGTTCTGGGCAACTTGAGGACTAGCTCCCTCAGCACCTAAATAAAAAGAGTTTTGCTCAACGATGGCATCATAAATATGTGTTTTTAGATCATTTTCAATCAGTTGACTATTCTCTAAAAGTAACTGATAGGCTTCTTCAATTTTTTCAAAATTCATATACCTATCATATCAGATTACACCTTAAATGAAAAGGAATCCCAATCTTAAATCCCCTAAGTTTATGGAGAAAGAGTCCCATCTGGTAACGAGATTGCTTGACTTGCATTCTCCTTGGATGGCTGTTTAGTATTTCTCGGGTAGTAAAATTGGTAGTGCTTTTTCTGACCAAGAGTGACAGTCATTACGTGTTGATGCTTATTAAAACGTGACGTAACAACTCCTCCTTCAAAGACAACCCGCTCAAGGTCTTGATTTTGCGTCTGATAAACCATTTCTGCCATTAACCTTGCTCTCACATAGGCTGTCTGAGCTTGGTATTCTTTATGACAATAAGAGACTTGATAAAGATAGACCTGCAAAACTAACATAAAAACACAAGCCATAAACATGCTATACAACAGTATCCCTGCTTTAAGGTTGGTCTTGAAACGCATAGTAGAAGGTCCTTTCTAGTCCACTTTTCCAGTGAAGGGTAATACGAATACGAGACTGCTCTGCTTGTATATGACTATGAGACAGGCCAAACAGCATGGGTTGATAACCTTGTCCATTGCCTGCCGATTTTCGAAAGTCATGGCTTTTAAATTGTCCTAAAACTAGTTTTTTCTTGCCTTTTTCGATATATAATTTATTGTTCTCTACTTTGTGAAATCGCGCTCCACTTAACTCTTCTCGTAACTGCTGGGAGAACAAAAGCCAATGGTCTTGATCATTTTTGGTAAGGTAGCGACTGTGGCTAAGGAGTGTTTTGGTCAATCCTTGATACACTAGAAGAGAACCTGATATCACCAGCAAGGCAATTAAAGCCTCTAAAAAAGTAAATGCTTGGACCCTACCTGTCCTTTTTTTCAATTCTAATAACCTCTCCTTCCTGATCCCTAACGATAAGTGTTTTTTCTGTGCGTGAAACCGTCAGACGACAATCATTCATATTGAGAGACGCTTGACCAGTTTGTACTGCCATCAGAGCTAGGTTGAGCTTTTCTTGTTGGCTGCGATAATATGTCAACCTTGTCTGACTTTGCTTCAAACTCGTTAGAACCAGTATGACAATAGCCACGAGGAGGCCTGTTGCCATGACACTCTCAAGAGCGATGTAAGCTTTGACTTGTTTTTTGATAATTTCCACTCCCTAGATAAAATTGATAAGTTACCCGTTGATCAGTCGTCTCGAATATTATCTTTGCTAAAGAATGATTTCCTCCCATTTGATCAATAACCAATTGCTGGCTATTCTTAATCCTTATCGAGTCAGGTATTGTTAACGACTCTTCTGCCGCTAGCATTTGTTTCGAAGAAATTGTCAAAACTCGTTGATCATGTTCCAAAATAGCCAACTTTTGTTGGTGACGATAAAAGTGCTCAAAACGAGTGAAAAAAAGCTGTTCCTGAACCCTTCGATAACTACTTGTCACAGGCACAGATAACCCCAAGACAATAAAACTTGTTACTGATAGCGTTAATAAGCTTTCAAGCAATGTGAAAGCTTTAAGGTTGCAGTTTTTGAGTCTCATCTCTGTGTTTTCCATAATAGTCTGTGTAAGCTTTTACCTGCTTATCTGTAATACTGCCATCAGTCTTTAATTGACTTAAACTTGGTTTTGATCCTTGCGATAATTCGTACAACTCTGCTTGATTCTCCACTAATTTGACAACAGCAGCATTTCCTGTTTCGGTAACCCTATCTTTTTGTTTGCTTAAATTAGGTACAAATAAGAGCATTAAGACACTGATGACTAAAATCACCAGTAACATTTCTAGAAGTGTGAAAGCTTGTAGTTGGTATTGCCGTAATGGTTTCCATTGGTTTTTCATTTTATAAAACGCCTCCCATATTTTGATAAATTGGTAATAAAATTGCTGCATAAATCATGACAATCGTCAGAGCAATCACTAAAAAGATAATCGGTTGAATAAACTGAGTTGCTTGATGAAGTTGGCTGAAAAACTGAGTCCAACTCTCTTGAGCATAAATCTCTAGTTCACTTCCTAACTTGGATTTAATCTCTCCATAAGTAATCATCAAACTTAACTCTTTTTTAAAGAAAGGATAGGTAGCTACCTTATCATGAAAAGCTTGTCCTGCCAATAAACTAACTCGAATATCTTCAGCCAATTCTTGCATGAATAAAGATTTCTCCATGGCCATAATATCCAGAATGACTGGTAATTCAAGTCCCTGTCCAATCAATGTTCCCCATTCTCTAGCATAATAAGCCGTCAGATACTGTTGTAAGAGTTTCCCTAAAACAGGATAAGCACTGAAGTGAGTAAAAAGCTTGAGGCGACTTTGCGATCGCCAATGCAGCCAAATTCCCCCTAACAGCACACCTATAAAAAGGATAATACCAAAGAAAATAGCTGGAAAATGAGTCAGAAAAATAGTAAGCTGATTTTGAGCTTCTAATTGAGGCATAACATAATGCCTTAACCCTAATATTATCACAAAAAGAAATACCAGGAGAATAATCGGATAGGTGACGACTTCAATGGTTTTTCGTTTAAGTTTAGCCATTTGGTTGAGATAGCCCTGAATATTAACAAGCGTCGTCTCAATGTTTCCGTGACCATCTGCTAAACTAATTTGAGTTAAAATAGCATCCGAAAAACCTATCCCAGCTAACATATCTGCCAGCCCTCGACCTTTTAAGAGTGCTTCTTCCATGCGGAGAACATAGGGCTCGGGAATCAAATGACTTTTTGTTAAGAAAGCTATTATCTCAGCCAAGTTAAATCCTGTTAACAAAAGGTTAGCTAATAGCTGAATTAGTTTGTATTGTTCCTTACTGGATAATTTTTTCAAACCTTGCTTGCTCCGGACTGAGATGTCCCGCTGCAAGAAGGTCATCAATTTTCTGATTCCATTGGTTTGGTGAGTAGTGTTCAAATTCTGTTTGAGTTGAGTCAATCAATGCTCCTCCATTAAGCAATCGTTGGTAAGCAACCAAAGCCAAACAATTGTCTAATTCTGCTCTTGTCACTCCTAGTTCTAGTAATCTGGCATAAACACCAGAAATGCTTTTGGCATGAACTGTTGAAAATACTAAGACACCTGTTAAACTTGCTCTAATAACCGCTCTAGCTGTCTGGCTGTCTCGAATTTCACCAATGATTAAAATATCAGGGCGATGCCGTAAAGATAGTTTGATCAAGTTGTCGTAAGTCATACCAATACTATCATTAACTTGTAATTGGAGCGCTTGATGATTTTTAATTTCCACCGGATCTTCTATGCTAATGACCTGTGCTCCTTGATAATAATCAGCAATCAATTGGTGCATCAAAGTCGTTTTGCCTGATCCGACTGGACCTGCAAAAAGATAGAGTCCTCGGCCTCCAATCTGACGTGCAACTGTTTTCAGTCCGTCAAACCAGTAATGTAAACTTCTTTGTTGATGATGTAATAACCGAATCACTAGGCTCTCTTGTCCACGGTAATTTCCAACACTAGACAGGCGTAGAGACAAAAGTGTGTCTCCACCGATATCATAATCACAAGAACCGACTTGACAGCGTCGTTTCTCACCAACGGTCATTCCTGCAACGAACTTAAAGTGACTAATAAGATGAGCCATCCGATCGCCCCGATAAACATCCACCAATCTCCTTTCATCTCCTACCCTTATCAATAGCTCATACTGATCTTCCTTTGGCAAAATATAGATATCTTGAGCTTGAATCTGCTCAGCTTCTTTCAAAATAGATCTTGCTAATGCTTGTACCATAACGCCCCCTCATTGATTTATTCGTAAAACAAAAAAAGAAAATGCCAAACTAATGACATTTTCTTCTGTTTTGAGCGCGTTTATAAATTTAGCTTACAGAATGATGCATTTTGAGGTGAATCATTTCTCTGTTCAAAACCAGGCATATAATGTGTATTAGGCACAATATCCCTATTTTTCAACAGTAATATAGAATGATATTGCTGCAAATCTTCACCACAATCCTCACACCATCTCGTATCTTTTTTCTCCCAAAATGTGGCCAGGAGATTCTTTTGACTGTGGTAACTTGGAAAATGATTTCTCATGTTCTGCCATTCTTCCTCAAAATAGGCAAAAGCTTCTGTCCACTCATCAAACTTCTTTTCTTCTAAAATATCATCTTGCCACCCATCGATGAACCACCAGGGTTCCCAATCACCATACATTTTTATTACTTGATACATAATACCTATTCCTCTTATGCTTATTATAGCTAAATTAAAAGGTTTTTGAAAAATATCTGCTCATTGGGGGACTTCTATTCCTTTGTCATCGGGTTATGATAACTAGAGGGACAATTATGATAGTTACCGCAATAACAACAGGTCTTCCTCGCTTGCTTCTCAATATCACAAAAAGAGCCCCTCAGGACTCTTTTTAATATTATTCTGTTTCAGTTGCAGCAACTGTTTCTTCAGAAACTTCTGGCTTGTCAATAACTTCAACATCATTGATTGCTTGTGGTTCAATGTTACGGTAGCGCGCCATACCAGTACCAGCTGGAATGATTTTACCAATGATAACATTTTCTTTAAGACCAAGAAGGTGATCTTTTTTACCACGGATGGCAGCATCTGTAAGAACACGAGTTGTTTCTTGGAAGGATGCAGCTGATAAGAAGGAATTGGTTTCAAGGGAAGCTTTCGTAATTCCCATAAGAACTGGACGAGATGTCGCAGGGATACCACCAGAGATAACAATATCTTTATTAGCATCTGTGAAATCAGAAATATCCATCAATGTTCCTGGAAGGAGGTCTGTATCACCTGGATCCATGACACGAACTTTACGAAGCATTTGGCGAACCATTACCTCAACGTGTTTGTCTCCGATTTCTACCCCTTGGCTACGGTAAACTTTTTGTACTTCTGCAAGAAGGTACGTTTCAACTGACAGGGTATCACGTACTTCAAGGAGACGTTTCGGTTGGATTGACCCTTCTGTAAGAGCAGCTCCGCGATTAACTTCGTCGCCAACTTCAACTTTCATACGTGCTGTAAATGGTACAACGTATTCACCCATACCAGTTTTACCTTGAACGTAGACTTTCTTGGTACGAGTTGACGCATCTTCTTCAATCTCGACGACATTACCTTTCACTTCAGTAATGACCGCTTCCCCTTTAGGGTTACGTGCTTCAAAGATTTCTTGAATACGAGGAAGACCCTGTGTGATATCGGTATTTGAGGCTACACCACCCGTGTGGAAGGTACGCATGGTAAGCTGAGTACCAGGCTCACCGATAGATTGGGCAGCGATGGTACCAACTGCTTCACCAACTTCAACAGCATCACCAGTTGCAAGGTTGATACCATAACAGTGACGGCAGACACCATGACGAGTCGCACAGGTAAAGACAGAACGAATGGTCACTTCTTCAACACCCGCATCAACAATCTTACGTGCCATGTCTTCAGTGATTAATTGGTCAGCACCAATCAAGACTTCACCAGTTTCAGGGTGTTTGACTGATTTACGTGTGTAACGACCTTGAAGACGCTCTTCAAGAGTTTCGGTAACCTCTTTACCATCGGTAATAGCACGGATAAGAAGACCACGGTCAGTGCCACAATCGTCCTCACGAATGATAACATCTTGGGCAACGTCAACCAAACGACGAGTAAGGTAACCTGAGTCGGCTGTTTTAAGGGCCGTATCGGTCATCCCTTTACGTGCACCGTGGGTTGAGAAGAACATTTCCAAAACGCTCAAACCTTCACGGAAGTTTGACAAGATAGGAAGTTCCATGATGCGTCCGTTGGGAGCAGCCATCAAACCACGCATACCCGCAAGCTGTGAGAAGTTAGAGATGTTACCACGAGCTCCTGAGTCCATCATCATAACGATTGGGTTCTTAGGATCTTGTGTTTCAATCAGACGTTTTTCAAGGGCTTCTTTAGCTTCACGCCATGTTGTTGTAACGGCAACATAACGGTCATCATCTGTCATCAAACCACGACGGAAGGCTTTGTTAATTTCTTCAACACGATGGTGAGCAGCATCAATGATTTCAGCTTTATTATCAATAACAGGAATGTCAGCGATACCCACTGTCAAACCAGCAAGGGTTGAATGGTAGTAACCAAGGTCTTTCAAACGGTCAAGGAAGGCTGATGTTTCTGTTGTACGGAAACGTTTGAAGGTTTCCGCAATGATGTTACCAAGGTTTTTCTTCTTAAATGGCACATTGATGTCTAAGCGATCAATCACTTCTTGGATGTCTTGACCAGGTTCAAGGAAGTATTTATCAGGTGTTCCTTCTGTCAAGTTGGCATTGTTTGGCTCTTGAAGGTAAGGAAGGTCCTCTGGCATGATGTCGTTAAACAAAATCTTACCAACAGTTGTCACCATGATTTTATGTCTTTGGCTATCTTTCCAAGGTTTGTTTGGCATGCTGTCAACAGCGATACCCACACGACTATGCAAGTGAGCATAACCATTACGATATGCCATCACAGCTTCGTCTTTATCCTTGAAGATCATGCCTTCGCCTTCGCGACCAGCATCTTCCATCGTAAGATAGTAGTTACCAAGAACCATATCCTGAGATGGAGTAACAACTGGTTTACCATCTTTAGGGTTCAAGATGTGCTCTGCAGCAAGCATCAAAAGACGAGCTTCAGCTTGTGCTTCTTCTGAAAGTGGCACGTGGATGGCCATTTGGTCTCCATCGAAGTCGGCATTGTAGGCCTCACACACAAGTGGGTGAAGACGAAGTGCCTTACCGTCAATCAGAACGGGTTCAAAAGCTTGAATACCAAGTCTGTGGAGGGTCGGTGCACGGTTAAGAAGAACTGGGTGTTCTTTGATAACTTCTTCTAAGATATCCCAGATGCGTTCGTCTCCACGTTCAACCATACGTTTAGCGGCTTTAACGTTACCAGCATATTCTTTGGCAACAATCTCGCGCATTACAAATGGTTTAAAGAGTTCGATAGCCATTTCACGTGGGACACCACATTGGTACATTTTAAGGGTCGGACCAACAGCGATAACGGAACGTCCAGAGAAGTCTACACGTTTACCAAGTAAGTTTTGACGGAAACGCCCTTGTTTACCTTTAAGCATGTGGCTCAATGATTTCAATGGACGACTACCTGGTCCAGTAATTGGACGACCACGACGACCGTTATCAATCAGCGCATCTACCGCCTCTTGAAGCATCCGCTTTTCATTTTGAACAATAATACCTGGGGCATTAAGTTCTAACAAACGTGCCAAACGGTTGTTACGGTTAATGACACGACGGTACAAGTCATTCAAATCTGATGCCGCAAAACGGCCACCATCCAATTGAACCATCGGACGAAGATCTGGCGGAATAACTGGCAAGATGTTCATAACCATCCATTCTGGTTTATTTCCAGATTTGTGGAAGGCATCAAGCACGTCCAAACGACGAACTGCCTTAATCCGTTTTTGACCAGAAGCAGATTTCAATTCTTCTTTTAATTCAGCGATTTCAGCTGCCAAATCAACACGTTTCAAGAGATCTTGAATGGCTTCAGCACCCATCTTAGCAATGAATGATCCGTGTCCATACTCCTGAAGTTTTTCACGGTATTCGCGTTCTGTTAATAATGATTTTGGTTCAAGCGGAGTATCCATTGGGTCAATGACCACATAAGCCGCAAAATAGATCACTTCTTCAAGGGCACGAGGACTCATATCAAGAGTCAATCCCATACGAGATGGAATCCCTTTGAAATACCAGATATGTGATACAGGAGCTTTTAACTCAATGTGACCCATACGTTCACGACGTACTTTAGCACGAGTTACCTCAACCCCACAGCGGTCACAAACGATCCCTTTATAACGGATACGTTTGTACTTACCACACGCACATTCCCAGTCTTTTGTTGGACCAAAGATGACTTCGTCAAAGAGTCCTTCACGTTCTGGTTTTAATGTACGGTAGTTGATTGTTTCAGGTTTTTTAACTTCACCATAAGACCATGAACGGACCTTACTTGGTGAGGCTAATGTGATTTGCATACTTTTAAAACGATTTACGTCAACCACTAGTTTTACCTTTCTGCCTTTGATGACTTTACCAGTTCCTGGGGCCTTTGCCCCAGACCAGTAAATAATTATTTAATAAGAATTGATTGCTTATTTTTCGTCAGTTGTTTCAGAAACTTCTTGGGTTTCTTGAGCTTGTTTTTCACGTGCCTTCTCGAGATCGTCAACATGCATAATATCATCGTCTTCACCTTCATCAAGATCACGAAGTTCCACTTCATTATCATCCTCGTCAAGCACACGCATATCAAGACCAAGCGATTGCAATTCTTTTACAAGAACACGGAAGGATTCTGGTACACCTGGTTTTGGAATTGGTTTACCTTTAGTAATCGCTTCATAGGCTTTCAAACGTCCTGTGACGTCATCTGACTTGTAGGTCAAGATTTCTTGAAGAACATTTGATGCACCATAAGCTTCAAGGGCCCAAACCTCCATCTCACCAAAACGTTGTCCACCAAATTGAGCTTTACCACCAAGTGGCTGTTGGGTAACAAGTGAGTATGGTCCTACAGAACGGGCATGAAGTTTATCATCAACCATGTGGTGAAGTTTGATCATATACATGACACCAACGGATACACGGTTGTCAAATGGTTCACCGGTGCGACCATCATAAAGGACCGTCTTAGCATCGCTATCCATGCCAGCTTCACGAACAGTGTCCCAAAGGTCTTCTGATGAAGCCCCGTCAAAGACAGGTGTTGCAATGTGAATACCAAGGTTACGAGCAGCCATACCAAGGTGAAGTTCCATAACCTGACCAATATTCATCCGTGATGGCACCCCGAGAGGGTTCAACATGATGTCAACTGGTGTTCCGTCTGGAAGGTATGGCATGTCTTCAACTGGTACAATACGTGAAACGACACCCTTGTTTCCGTGACGACCGGCCATTTTATCTCCGACCTTGATTTTACGTTTTTGAGCGATGTAAACACGCACAAGCATATTAACACCTGATTGCAATTCATCGCCGTTAGCGCGTGTAAAGATTTTCACATCACGAACAATACCATCACCACCATGAGGGACACGAAGTGAGGTATCACGCACTTCACGCGATTTATCCCCAAAGATGGCGTGAAGTAAACGTTCTTCAGCAGAAAGGTCTTTTTCACCTTTAGGTGTGACTTTACCTACTAAGATGTCGCCTTCTTTCACCTCAGCACCGATACGGATAATGCCCATTTCGTCAAGGTCTTTGAGGGCTTCTTCACCAACGTTTGGTACTTCGCGAGTGATTTCTTCAGGCCCAAGCTTTGTATCACGTGTTTCTGACTCAAATTCTTCCAAGTGAACAGATGTGTAGACATCTTCTTTCACAAGACGTTCACTCATGATAACAGCGTCCTCGAAGTTGTAACCTTCCCAAGTCATGTAAGCAACGACTGGGTTTTGTCCAAGGGCCATTTCACCATTTTCCATAGAAGGTCCATCAGCGATGAAATCACCTTTTTCAACAATGTCTCCTACTTTAACAAGGGTGCGTTGGTTATAGGCTGTTCCTGAGTTTGAACGACGGAATTTGGTAATGTGGTAAACATCAAGTGAGCCATCTTCACGACGAACTTCAACTTTTTCAGCATCAGAAAAGACAACTTTACCATTATGCTGAGCGATAACCGCAGCACCAGAGTCATGGGCAGCTTGATATTCCATACCAGTACCAACATATGGTGCTTTTGGATCAATCAATGGCACAGCCTGACGTTGCATGTTGGCACCCATGAGGGCACGGTTGGAGTCATCGTTTTCCAAGAAAGGAATACATGCCGTCGCAACAGCAACTACCTGTTTTGGAGAAACGTCAACGAAATCAACAACACTTGCAGAAAATTCTTGGTTATTACCTTGGTGACGACCCATAACGATTTCTTCAGCAAAAGTGCCATCTTCGTTTAATTTCGAATTGGCCTGTGCAACTGTGTACTCGTCTTCTTCATCAGCAGTCAACCAAACAATTTCGTTAGTTACCCTACCAGTCGCACGGTCAACCTTACGGTAAGGTGTTTGGATGAAACCATATTTATTAAGATGCCCAAATGAAGACAAGTTGTTAATCAAACCAATGTTTGGTCCTTCAGGCGTTTCAATCGGACACATACGGCCATAATGCGTGTAATGCACGTCACGAACCTCATAACCAGCACGGTCACGTGTCAAACCACCAGGTCCTAAGGCAGATAAACGACGTTTGTGAGACAACTCTGACAATGGGTTGTGTTGGTCCATGAACTGTGACAACTGAGAAGAACCGAAGAATTCTTTAACAGCTGCTGTGACAGGACGGATATTGATGATTTGTTGTGGTGTTAAAACATCGTTGTCTTGAACAGACATACGCTCACGCACGTTACGCTCCATACGAGCAAGACCGATGCGGAACTGGTTGGCAAGCAATTCACCAACGGCACGGATACGACGGTTACCCAAGTGGTCAATATCGTCAACTTTTCCAAGACCTTCAGCAAGGTTCAAGAAGTAAGACATTTCTGCCAAAATATCAGCAGGTGTCAAGGCACGTACCTTGTCATCTGGATTGGCATTACCAACAATAGTTACCACGCGGTCAGGGTCAATTGGTGACACAACCTTGAATTTTTGAAGAACAACAGGTTCTGTAACCACCGCATAATCATTCGGAGTGTAAACAAACTTGTTCAAATCACCATCAAGGTGTTCTTCGATAGATTCAATGACGCTGCGTGTCATTTCAGTTCCAGCTTCTACCAAGATTTCGCCAGTTTCAGCATCCACAAGGTTTTCAGCAATGATTTGGTTCAAGAGACGAGTCTTGATATTAAGTTTTTTGTTCACTTTATAGCGACCAACCGCAGCCAAATCGTAACGACGAGCATCAAAGAAACGTGCAATCAATAGGCTACGAGAGCTATCTGCAGTTTTTGGCTCACCTGGACGAAGACGCTCATAAATTTCTTTGAGGGCTTCATCTGTACGAGAATCGCTTGGGTTTTTGTGGATATCTTTTTCAATGGTATTGCGAACGAGGTCACTTTCTCCAAAAATATCAACAATTTCATCATCACCTGAGAATCCAAGTGCACGAACCAAAGTTGTGAATGGAATCTTACGCGTACGGTCAATACGAGTATAGGCAATGTCTTTTGAGTCAGTTTCCAACTCCAACCAAGCACCACGGTTAGGAATCACTGTTGATCCGTAACCAACCTTACCATTTTTATCAACCTTATCGTTGAAATAAACACCAGGAGAACGAACCAACTGAGAAACGATAATACGTTCACCACCATTGATGATAAAAGTACCCATTTCCGTCATGATAGGGAAGTCACCGAAGAAAACTTCTTGTGTCTTGATTTCACCAGTTTCTTTATTGACCAAGCGAAAGGTAACAAAGATTGGTGCAGAGTAACTTGCATCGTGGATACGAGCCTCTTCAAGGGTGTATTTTGGTTCTTTGAATTCGTAACCAACAAATTCAAGTTCCATAGTATCCGTAAAGTTTGAAATAGGAAGTACATCTTCAAATACTTCTTTCAAGCCTGAATCAAGGAAATCTTGGAATGAGTCAGTTTGAATTTCAATCAAATTTGGTAAATCAAGAACTTCTTTGATTCTTGAAAAGCTACGACGTGTACGGTGTTTTCCGTATCGAACTTCATGTCCTGCCAAGTTTTTAGCTCCTTCTTCTTTTTAAGCCTTGCTGTTTCAGCAAATCGCAACTAAATGATTATTTGTCCTCGGTGTGAATTTTTAGAATCTTTAAATATGGGTTACAAACCCTATTTTTCTTAAAAATAGGCACAAAAAGAGCAGCTAAATCTGACTTTATCAGTGTGATTTAACTGCTGTTCTTCCTAGCTGGACAATATTTCAGCTAGATTGGACGACAAATAGTTACAGATATTATACACTATTTTCCGACAAAATGCAACTTAATTTTTCTTACCACCAAAACTTGCCCAAGCTTTTTGATAGTCAGCATCTGTTCCTCCGATAGCAAATCGGTAAGTCATCGCTCCCGGACCCTTTTGAGCCCATAAGCTAGTCGTCATTTCTCCTCCGACAGAGAAGGCTCGGCCATTGACCGTGACTGTTCCTGGCTGCAGACCCGTTGACTTCAAGACTGAAGCTTTGACAACTCCTGGATCAAGTGCAAAGCGTTGCCCGCCACCAAGAACATTAGGATCAGCCTGATTAATAGCATTAGCTAAATGAGCAAGGTAATTAGAGTGATTGTTATAACCTGTCATCGGTGCCAGTGAGGTATTATCATCGTGGCCTGCCCAACCTCCTAAAGTAGCCCTTGGCGTCGCCAGAACGAGCCACACATCAGTGTAATTCTCGGTTGTTCCTGTCTTACCAATCCAATCAGCATTAGCCAAACTAGGATTGATTGCTGCCAAACGGCTCTTGAAGGTTGTCGTAGCTCCTGAAGAGACTGGGCCTCGCAATAAATCTTGCAAAATAGTGGCTGTTGGTGCAGAAAAGACACGAACTGGCTTGCTTTCATGCTGGTAAACCACTGTTCCATCACTGGCAGTAATCTTGTCCACAAGGTATTGCTTTTGATACATTCCATTATTTGAAATCATTTGATAGGCATTGGTTTGTTGAGCAACAGACACTTCGATTCCTCCACCAAGCGGTAGACTTTCAATAGAATAGTCTGCAATCTTATAACCCATCTTGGTCATGTAGTCTTCAACATCAACGCCTTTTTCACGTAATAATTTCTGTGTCCAAAAGGCAGGAATATTCCAAGAGGTGTTAATCGCTTCTTGAAGAGGCATCATAGCTGTCCCCTCACTATCAGCGTGCATAATCTTTTGGCCACTCGAGTAGGTCGTTGGGTAGTTAGATAGAACGCTAGCGCTTCCCATTAACCCCTGGTCGATAGCAGGGCCGTAAGATATAACTGGTTTAATGCTAGATCCTGGAGAACGAACCGTATCAAATGCATGATTATTTTGGTTAAGAGCATAGTCTCTACCACCAATAAAACCTAGGATAGCTCCGGTTGCATTATCAGTCAAGACATTTCCCATTTGAACAGTGCCTGTCCCATCATCTAAAAGGCCACCAAATTGCGCTGCCGCTGTCTGCATAGCATTGTAAATCGGCTTATTAATAGTTGTGGTAATCGTGTAGCCACCTTGTTGCAGTTCTGTCAATGCTCTTTCTTCATATGCTGCTTTGGTTGCATCATTTTTCAAGTCACGACTAGAGACCTTGTCTCGTTTGATTAAATAGCTATACATAGCCTTTTTAGCATCTGCCAAAACCGTATAATAGAGGTAATCGTGATTTGTAACGGTAACACTTCCTGGCTGAATAAAGTCCTTACTAATTGGGTAAGCTTTGTAATCGTCGTATTCCTTTTTCGTTAGGACACCAGTCCGATACATATTGTATAACACGTTTTGCTGACGCTTGATGCCATAAGACATGTCCTCTTCTGATTTCATTTGACCCGTTGACATGTAAGGAGAATAAACAATAGGACTCTGTGGAAGTCCCGCTAGGAAAGCTGCTTGCGGAACAGTTAAGTCCTTGGCTGACACTCCAAAAATGCCACGCGCTGCTTCTTCCACACCAGCAATATTTTGTCCCTTATTATTACGCCCAAAAGGAGAAACATTCAAATAGTTAGACAAAATATCATCCTTGGACATATAACGCTCCAAGGCAAGTGCATAGATAATTTCCTTAGATTTCCGTTTAAAGGTTGGGTCATCGCCCAATACCTGCTGTTTGACCAACTGCTGTGTCAAGGTTGAACCACCACTTGATTCACCAAACCCTAGCACTGAAGCTAACGTTGCTCGAAAAACAGCCTTTGGTACAACACCCTGGTGTCCTTGGAAATTCTCATCCTCAGTGGAGACAATAGCCTTTTTAATATTATCTGAAATAGCCTCATTCGCTACTGGTGTTCTGAGCAAATCTGTATCTAGAGTTGCAATCACGCTATTATCAGAATAGTTCATCTGTGAAATCATGGTTAAGGATTTAACTTGTTTGACTAAACTAGCTTTACTTGGGACCTTGACAGAGTCAATTTGACTAGCCAAATAGCCCAAAGCCATACCAGCTCCCATCATTCCAAAAAGAAAGATGATAATGTAAAAAAAGTTAGACATCAGTTTCAAGGTACGCAAAAGAACAGGTCCCAAATCTAAGAGACCTAACCCTTGCTCACCTTTTCTTTTTCGTTTTGTGTTCCATTTCACCATAAAATACCTCAATCTCTATTATACCAAACTTTGATAAAGGTTGCATAGCCACAACAGTTTTTGGTATAATGATTTCCGAAACTATAACGGAAAACGGAGAAAGCCTATGAATATTTTTGAAGAACTCAAAGCACGTGGCTTGGTCTTTCAAACGACTGATGAACAAGCCCTTGTTAAAGCACTAACAGAAGGGCAAGTATCCTATTACACTGGTTATGATCCAACCGCTGACAGCCTTCATCTTGGCCATTTGGTTGCTATTTTAACATCTCGTCGCTTGCAATTAGCCGGGCATAAACCTTATGCATTGGTTGGTGGAGCAACAGGGCTAATTGGTGACCCTTCCTTCAAAGATGCAGAGCGCAGCCTTCAAACTAAAGAAACTGTCCTCGAATGGAGCGATAAGATTAAAGGGCAGTTGTCTACTTTCCTTGATTTCGAAAATGGAGATAATAAAGCAGAGCTCGTGAATAACTACGACTGGTTCTCTCAGATTAGCTTCATCGACTTCTTACGAGACGTTGGGAAATACTTCACCGTTAACTACATGATGAGTAAAGACTCTGTTAAAAAGCGTATCGAAACAGGCATTTCTTACACTGAGTTTGCTTACCAAATCATGCAAGGCTACGACTTTTACGAACTCAATAATAAACATAACGTGACCTTACAAATTGGCGGCTCAGACCAATGGGGCAATATGAATGCAGGAACAGAATTGCTGCGCAGAAAAGCTGATAAAACCGGTCATGTCATGACTGTACCACTCATCACCGATTCAACTGGAAAAAAATTCGGGAAATCAGAGGGTAATGCAGTCTGGCTTGATGCCGATAAGACTTCTCCTTACGAAATGTACCAATTCTGGTTAAATGTCATGGATGACGATGCGGTGCGTTTCTTGAAAATCTTCACTTTCTTATCTTTAGATGAGATTGCAGACATTGAAAGTCAATTTAACGCTGCCCGTCACGAACGTCTCGCTCAAAAAACGTTAGCCCGTGAAGTGGTTACCTTAGTTCATGGTGAAGAAGCTTATAAACAAGCCCTTAACATTACCGAGCAATTATTTGCTGGAAACATCAAAAATCTTTCTGCAAATGAATTAAAACAAGGATTGAGCAATGTACCAAATTATCACGTTCAATCAGCAGACAGCCTTAACCTTGTTGACATGCTTGTCACCGCAGGTATTTCCCCATCAAAACGCCAAGCGCGTGAAGATGTGCAAAATGGTGCCATCTATATTAATGGCGAGCGTGTTCAAGAGTTGGATTATACCTTGTCTGACACCGATAAAATCGACAACCAACTAACTGTGGTTCGCCGTGGTAAGAAAAAATACGCTGTCTTAACTTACTAAACAGCAATAACTAAAGAGCTCAGAACAGTCGTTCTAAGCTCTTATTTTTTATAGTTTTTTACGAATCAACGCCAAAAGGTTCACCACAAGGAAGATACTAATGAAAATCATCGTAATAGTTGCACTGGCTGGGGTTTCCCAATAGTAGGAAAGGAAAATGCCACAAAGCATCCCAACAAAACCGATAGCAATACCAATAAAGATAACAGATTTGAAATTTTTACCCAATCTCATGGCAATACTTGCTGGCAAAACCATAATCGTTGAAACTAAGAGTGCTCCTGCTGCCGGAATAGTCAGGGCGATGGCTACCCCTGTCACAATATTAAACAGAACAGACATCAAGCGAACAGGCAGACCATCTACAAAAGCAGTATCCTCATCAAAGGTCAAAATATACATTGGACGAATGAAAAGAATGGTCAAAACCAAAATGATCACCGCGATAGCAAATAAGGCAATGACTTGCTCCATGCTAATTGTGATAATAGACCCAAAAAGATACTGTTCCAAACTCATGTTGGAAGAACTGTTAGACTTACTCATGATAATCAAGGACAAGGCCAAACCAAGGGACATCAAAATAGCCGTCGAAATTTCCATATAGTGCTTGTAAACAACACGCAGGTATTCTAGTAAAATCGCAGCCAAAACTACCACGATAATAGTGGTGATAGTTGGTGAAATCCCAAGAACCACCCCAAAAGCTACCCCAGCTAGAGAAACGTGACTAAGAGTATCACTCATTAAACTCTGACGACGTAAAATGAGAAAAATCCCTAAAATTGGAGCAAAAATACTGATCGCCACAACAGCCATTACCGCCCGTTGCATAAAGTCATAGGACAAAATATCAAGCATGCGCATGACCTCCTTTATCATCGTCCGCTTCAACATCATGAATGTTGAAACAACGCCAAGGAAGCTTTTGATTCCTAATCAAATGAATATTGCGATCAGCATAGGACTTTACTTCTTCGGGATCATGAGTGATCATCAATACCGATTTGCCATGTTTATGCGCACTGTGGTGCATCAATTCATAGAAAGTATCAGTTGTCCCACTGTCCATTCCTGTCGTTGGCTCATCTAGCACAAAAATATCAGGGTCAGAAGCAAACATACGAGCAATAACCACACGTTGTTTTTGACCACCTGATAAACTACCAATTCTCTTATGGCGACTTTCCCACATGCCAACAGCTTCAAGACTTGTCTGAACATGTTCCTCGTCATGTTTGTTTAAGTGTCTAAACCAACCACTGCGTGGGTAGCGACCTGACTTGACAAACTCATAAACGGTAGAGGGAAAACCAGCATTAAAACTAGCCACTTGTTGTGGCAAATAAGCAATTCTTAATTTTTTACCATCTTTATTTTTCTTGGCAATGGTAACTTGACCAACTTTTGGCTTGAGAATGCCTAAGGTCGCCTTAATCAAGGTTGACTTTGCGGCACCATTTTCGCCAGTCATGGTGACAAATTCTCCACTATCTAAATGGTAAGTGATGCCTTCTAAAACTGGCTCACTCTCATATTGAAAGGAGAGATTTTCCACTGATATGTATCTCATGGACTACCCTTCTAATTCCTCCGCGAAAACTGTTAAAAATTTGTCAACCACCTCTTGTTCTTCTGCGGAGAATTTCTTCAACAAGCGGCTGTAAACATTTAAGGTTTCGTCATGATGGTGGGTATGTTCTTTAGCAATCGGTTTAGCTAATTCTGTTAGTTCAAAATAAGTCACCCTAGCATCGACAGTATCTTTAGTCCCTGCTAACATGTCTTGTTTCACCAAACTTTTAATAGCTTTGGTAACCGCTGCCTGACTGATATTTAGTTTTCTAGCCAAGTCTGTATTGGTCAGACGCTCTTGCGATAACAACATTAGAATATGTTCTTGTGTATTGGTAAGCTTGACATCGCTTTGACAAGCCCCAAACAATAATTCATGCTGATTTTCAGCCTTCATCAAAATCGCGTTTACTAAACTATCCAGTTTTTTTTCTAAAGTCCCCATAACTACCCTCTTTCATTAACCAGTTAATTATAACATGAAGCCCCCAAAGAAGCAAACCCAGCACGGATTTACAGGGTTCTCACCTTATAAACTTCCTTACAAAACCCTTTTAAACTATTGACCACTCGGTTAGCCTGCTTTTCTGTTTGACACAGGGCAAAAACCGTAGGTCCACTGCCTGTCATCAAGGCAATGTCAGCACCAGATTGCATCATTTTGTCCTTTATTTTTTGAATAAAGGGACGCTTGGCAATGGAAATATCTTCCAGAGAATTGCCCATTTCAGCCAATATGCCATTATAGTCACCCGCTTCAATCGCAACAACCAAATTAGCAATAGACACTCTTGAAATGGTGTCACAATTAATATCCGGAAATACTGTGCGTGTCGAAATGCCAAATTCTGGTTTTACCAAAACCACCCAAGACGATAATTGACCAGCAAGTTGGCTGACCACTTCCCCTTTACCTGTCACTTGGGCACATCCTGCAACTAAACAATAAGGGACATCACTACCAATCTGCATCCCTATTTCAATCATGTCTTTCTGACTGAGGTCTAAGTGCCATAATTGATTCAAGGCTCTGATGGTTGCTGCTGCATCACTCGATCCGCCACCCATGCCAGCACAAACTGGAATGCGTTTTTCTAAAAAAAGTGACACTCCTGTTTTAATCTGAAAGCGGTCTTTCATTAACTGAGCAGCCTTATAGACATCATTGTTGTGATTAGTAGGCATTTTAGGACAATTGGATGAAAAAACAATCCTGTCCTCGTCCAAATGATCAACAGTCACATAGTCGCATAAGTCAATACTAACCATAACCATGGACAAATCATGATACCCATCTGAGCGTTTCCCCTGAATATCCAGCCCTAAATTGATTTTTGCAGGAGCTCTCTCAATGATTGTCACCATAATACTCCTTACTCTATTGTCGTTACACTAACAAATATACACAAACCTCGAGAAAAATTCAAATAAATGTATTCTTTCTAAAGCAAGCCTCCTCTCGTATTTTGAAATGATCTCATCTATCTATTCGTAAAATCACTTCTAAAAATAGACTTCTCTTAATCCCCTCTAAAAAGCAGAAGATTTCTTAATTCTAATCCTAGTAATAGTGCCTTAAATACGGTAAAATAAAGAAATAAAGTAACCAAGGAGTACACTATGTCTTCGTTTTGGAGCAAAAACCCTCGTATGCAGGCCAAAATTAACCAAATCTGTGCCTTAATTGACAAACGAGTCGCAGTTAGAAACCCCGCTATCGAAACTGCTGTTGTTGACCTCAGCACCGCAGGGGGAAAATACCTCCGTCCTGCTTTCTTCTATCTTTTCTCAGAATTTGGACAAGAAGAATCTGTGGATGAAGACAAACTGCTTAAAATTGCTACTTCACTTGAAATTCTACACATGGCAACCCTCATCCACGATGATATTATCGATGATTCGCCTCTCAGACGAGGGCAAGAAACCATTCAAAGTCAATTTGGGAAAGATGTCGCTGTTTATACTGGGGACTTACTATTCACCGTCTTTTTTGAGTTAATTTTAGAAAGCATGGCAAATACTCCTTACATGACGATAAATGCCAAAACCATGAAGAAAATTTTAATGGGTGAGCTTAACCAAATGCATCTACAATTTAATCAAGAACAAACCATCCGTAGCTATCTCCATTCTATTTCTGGTAAAACAGCAGAGCTTTTTAGACTAGCAAGTAAAGAAGGAGCGTATTTTGGAGGAGCAGATGGCAAAATTGTCGCTTTAGCTGGCAGAATCGGCTTTAATATAGGTATGGCCTTTCAGATTTTAGACGATATTTTAGACTATACCGCAGATCAGAATACCTTTAACAAACCTGTCTTGGAAGACCTAACAACAGGTGTTTATAGTTTGCCTCTCCTTTTTACGCTACAAAAAGAACCAACAAGTTTCAAACCTCTCCTTGACAAAGGCAAAGCAATCACCCTAGCAGAGCGACAGTTAGTCTCCCAAAAAGTTATAGACCTTGGTGGTATTGAAGCTTCTCGGCAACTCGCAAGACGCTTTACCGAAAAAGCTATCATTGACATCAAACAATTACCAAAAATCAAAGCTCAAAAGCAACTGCTGCAATTAACAGATCACCTGCTTAAACGTCATATCTAAGTTTTAAAACCCAAAGAAGCCTGAAACAGCACAACACGCTGTCTCAGGCTTCTTTTTTATTGTATTACCACTTGCCATCATCAATGGCTTTCAGGCGACGATACCTGTCACTGGTAGCATAGAGTTGCTTTGGAGTTCCTACCATTTCAAGTTTACCACCTTCTAAGAAAATCACACGATCAGCATGTTCAATCCCTTTCAAATGATGGGTAATCCAAATTAAGGTCTTGCCTTCCAAAGCTTCCATAAAGGTGGCTAACAAGTTTTTTTCCGTAATGGAATCTAGTCCAACAGTTGGTTCATCCAATATAACAACTGGGCTTTCTTGCAGTAAAATACGAGCCAAAGCCAAGCGGTGTCTTTCCCCGCCTGAAAAACGCAAGCCTGCTTCATCAACCATAGTGTTCAAGCCATCTGGTAACTGCTCTACCATTTTACGCAGGCCAACACGGTCTAAAACCTCCCAAACCTGAGATAAGCTGGCATCTTCATTTCCCAAACGCAAGTTATTAAGCAGTGTTGTGTTGAAGAGATAAGGAGCCTGTTGGATAACACCAATATATTCAGCAACCTGATCACCTAATTGGGTCACAGGAACACCTCCTAACAAGATTTGGCCTTCTTCAGCAAGCAAATCACCACGTAAAAGGGTCGCTAAAGTGCTTTTCCCAGAGCCGCTACGACCTAGAATAGCTAATTTCTCACCAGTCTTAATGTCCAGACTAAAGTGATCCAAGACTTTTTTCTCCTCTGACCCATAACGAAATGTCAGATTCTCAATATGAAAATCAAGAGGTACCCGAGGTGATAAAGCTTGTGTTTCGCTTTCTTTCGGGTGAGGTAGGTCATTGAGACGACTAATTGAGTCAGCGTAGACATTGGTCTCTTGACTTGCTACCGATAAACCAGCAAAGGCATCCACCAAAGGAAAGACAGATAAGACAAACGCCGCAATCCAATTGGCTTGGCCTCCATGATCCCCAGAGAAGGTCATTGAGGTCCAAATAATGGTTAAGACCACTAGAAGTCCAAATACCAGTTCAAACAACAAACTTCGTACATGATGAAAATGACGCATTTGTTGCTGCACGGCTTGTAAGTCTGCTTGAGAAGCCTCATGCAACTGCACATAATCCTGTCCCCGTTGGCTAAAAATCCAATCAGAAATCCCCATGACATTATCAGTTAGGTCTGTATACAGTGCATTCTTCAAAGCCTTTTCCCGCTTTTGCCTAGCTCCATTAACCACCACAGACCACAAAGGAAATAGCACTAAAATAATTAAAAAATAGAGCGCCATCATAATGGCAAAGAAAGGAGAGAAAAATCCAAGTACAATAATAATAGCAAAATAGAGCAACCAAGCAATAATGGTTGGAAAAATCGTTCGTAAGTAGAGGTTCTGAAGGTGATTAATGTCTTCAGCCAGTAACCCCATCACATCTCCCAAGCGATAATCACGCTTCATAAAAACAGCATCCTGTTCAATAGCTTCATAAAGCTTTAAACGAAGATTAGAGGTCATTTTTAACACCCAGTTATGGCTTGTCAAACGTTCCAAATACCTGAAGACAGGACGTCCTATTCCAAAGGCACGGGTCAAAACAATGGGAATGTAAACCAACAAAATATTAGTCGGCAAAGAAGCCGATTTGCTAATTAAAAAGCCAGAGTTAAACATCAAAGCCGCAGCTGAAAAGAAAGTACAAAATCCTAAAAACAGGGCTAAAACCAGTGGGATTCGGTATTGTTTCAAATAGGGTTTTACCCAGTCATCATGTTTCAGGGCATCTCGTAAGGGAATTTTCATCACACATCACCTCCCATAGCTGCTGTCAACTGATACAATTTGCCTTTTTGAGCAATAAGGCTATTATAATCTCCCATTTCAACCAAGTGACCGTCTTCAAGCACTAAAATCACATCCATCTGATTAAGCCAGTGCAACCGATGTGTTGCAAAAAAGACTAAACGATTTTCCATTAAAGGAATCATTTTTTCTTTCAGTTCTAGTTCTGTCTCAATATCAAGGTGGGCAGTTGGTTCATCAAAAATCATAACGCGACGATTCTTATCTAAAAAAGCACGCGCTAGGGCAATCCGTTGTGCCTGACCACCACTTAGAGGCCTTGCCCCATTTCCGATGCGTGTGTCCAAACCGTCTGGCAATGCTGTTACCAATTCTTCCAAACCAACCACACGAATAGCTTCCCAGACTTCCTGATCACTGGCATCTGGTGTGTAAAAGGTTATGTTGTTTCTCAGACTGGTTTCAAAAACATATGGATTTTGAGGAATATACAATAACTGCTGACGCCAAGCCTCCTGATCTAGATTATCAAGCACTTGGTCTCCCAAACGAATTTGACCAGCAATCGTTTCTAAAAAACCACTCAAGAGATTAATCAGACTCGTTTTTCCTGAACCGCTCATCCCAATAATGCCAACCTTTTGAAAACCACTGACAGCAAAATAAGTTCCTTCAAGTAAACCTTTATCCCCATACTGAATAGCAATATTATCTAAGACCAATTGACTGTCGGCACTCCATCTTGGAAGCTCTAGTTGCGCCTTACGATGACTTGGACGATTAAGAATCTTCTGAATAGCCTGAAAAGCATTTTTACCATCTAAAGTCGCATGGTAATCACTAGAAAAATCACGCACTGGTAAAAAATATTCTGGTGACAAAATCAGCACCGTCAAGGCTGGAAAGAGTAAGATTTCTCCTTTAATCAAACGAAGTCCCAAAAGGACAGCAACAATGGCAATCGACAAGGTTGAGAAAAAATCCAAGGCAAAAGTAGATAAAATCCCAATCCGCAAACTACTCATGGTTGCCTTACGAAAAGCTTCACTGCTACGATAAATGCTTTTGCCATAACGCTTACTAATACCAAAAAATGTCAAGGTATCAATGCCTCGCAACGAATCCAAAAAATGATTAGACAAACGTTGATAAGAAGCATACTGGCGATCAGCCTTTGCCTGCGCTGCAAATCCTAAAATAATCATAAAAATAATGATCAAAGGAAAGACTAGCAACAAGACCAAGCCAGATTCCCAATCTAAATAAAAAACAACTGCCAAAATAAACCAAGGAATGATACTCATGTTGATCATCTTACTCAAAATTAGATGGAGGTAGTTTTCGACTAACCCAATACCATCAAGTGCCATGGTAATCACATTTCCAGTACCCTCTTCCTGAACAATTCGAGGACCAAGCTCAAATAATTTCCCGAGCAACTGTTTCCTTAACTGACTAGATTCTCGTCTGGCAAAATGGTCCAAACGATTATCTTTAATATAAGTAATGACGTGCCTTCCCATATACGATAATAAGAATAGACAAACTGCAGGCCATTGAACTGACAAAGTATCCCCCTGCCACAAACCCGTAATGGTACGACTTAAAAAATAAGCTTGTCCGATAATAAAGATTGCCTGAAGAACATCCAGCCCCACAAGCAATCCCATAATCTTATGAATACCTGACAAGCGCATCACCGCTTTATCTAGCATTATTTGTCTCCTGTCACAATCACTGGAAGGCTAATACGTTTTCTAAAAATGTAGTAAGCCCAAACAGTATAGGCCAAAACAAATGGCACTAAGCTAATCGCCACAATAGACATGATTTTTAGAGTATAAGGTGACGATGACGCATTTTGAATCAACAAATCGTATTTTGAACTAATGGAGCTAATCATTACCCTTGGGAAAAGTCCTTGGAATAAGAGCGCGACCAAAGCAACAAAGGTCAGCCCACTTGCTATAAAAGCAGACATTTCATGTTGCTTAAAGACACTAGCATGCGCAAAAAGGGACAAAGCCACAATCACGACCAATAAAACTAGTGTTCCTAAAGCATGTTGGCTAAAGAAATCTGTTTTGAGAAACAAAAGAAGGGCAAAAACAAGCAAGCCAAGGTACAAGACCCAGTATAAAAAGGCTGCATAATTACGAGCCCGATCCCTAACAGGACCGGTCGTTTTTAAGCTGATGTAATTCAAACCATGCAAGTAAGATAAGAGTAACACAGCCACCCCACCAACAAGGGAAAAGAGATTAATATAATCCCCAAAGTGAGCCATCATATTTCCTTTAGCATCAAGAGGTACACCCTGAATCAAACTAATAAACATAACCCCAAAGAAGAAGGGAACAAGGGCTGACCCAATGGTTAAGGTCCAATTCCAAATGTTTTTTTGCTCCGCTGGAACCTTGTGTCTAAATTCAAAGGAAACTCCGCGAATAATCAAACCACACAAAATGGTTAGTAGAACCAGGTAATAGCCACTAAATAATGAGGCATACCAATAAGGGAATGAGGCAAACATAGCACCACCTGCCGTTAACAACCAGACTTCATTACCATCCCATACAGGGCCGATAGTTTCAACAATCTGATCTTTTTCATGCTCATTATGGGCTAAGGTTTGCACAGCCATCCCAACGCCAAAGTCAAAACCTTCTAAGAAGAAAAATCCTGCAAACAAGAGGCCGATAAGAAAGAACCAAAAGAATTGTAACGCCGTCATTTAATATGCCCCCTTCTCAAATGGATCAATAGAAGATTGACTGGCTACGGATAAGTGCGCCTCTTCGTGTTCAGGACCTTTATGCAATTCTCGAATCACTAAACTTACCATCATCGCACCAAGTCCACTAAATAAGACAAAATAAACACTATTTGATATTAAGAGTGATGCCACAGAAACATTAGGTGACACACTATCTTTAATCGTAAACAAGCCATAAACAGTCCAAGGATAACGCCCTTGCTCGGTAATAATCCAACCAAGTGTATTAGCAATAAATGGCGCAAATGTCGTCAGTGCCATAATGCGTAACAGCCACTTGTGCTGATAAAGCACTGGCTTTTTCTTTCGTGTCAAGAATAAACCAAGTACAGATACTCCAAGCATCAACATCCCAAAACCAGCCATCAATCGGAAGCTGTAAAACAAGAGATTAACCATAGGGAAATAGTTACGTTCCCCGTACTTCTTAACCAAATCCTTATTAGCGGTATTCATTCCAGGAACTGCACCTGATGGCTTGCCATAAGATAAAATACTTAGCATGTAAGGCACTTTAATGCCAAACACTTGCTTTTTATCGGCTTCATTAGCCCAGGCAACCACTGTCCAAGCAGCCGGATCACCTGAATCTTCATAGTCCCCTTCCATAGCAGCAAATTTCATGGGTTGCTCATGGAGTAAAGCTTTCATTTGCAAGTCCCCTGCCCCCATAACTGCCAAAGAGCCAAAAAGGGAAATAACTAGCCCAATACGAATAGATTTCTTGTAAAGAGAAACTGTTGTTTCTTTTAGCGTCTCTTTTTTCAATAATTTGAAAGCTGACATCCCTGCAACCAAGATACCACCCATGGTAATAGCACCAGTAATCACATGGCTGTACTCATAGAAAAACTGGGGATTGGTAATCAACGCAAAGAAGTCTGTCATTTGAGCACGACCATTTTCAATGGTATAACCAACAGGATGTTGCATAAAGCTATTAGCAATCAAAATCCACATCGCAGACATCAAAGAGCCAAAAACAACCAACCAGATAAAACTCAAATGGACTTTCTTACTGACTTTTTGATTATCCCAAGTAAACATCCATAACCCTAAGAAGGTTGATTCCATAAAGAAAGCCAATAACGCTTCGACTGCAAGGGGAGCACCAAAAATATCCCCCACAAAACGTGAGTAGTCTGACCAGTTCATTCCAAACTGAAATTCCTGAATAATCCCCGTTACAACTCCAACTGCAAAACTCAAGAGCATCATGTTACCCCAAAATTTTGTCAACTTTTTGTAGTCTTCATTTTTAGTGACCACATAACACGTTTCTAAAATAGCAACAATTAAACACATTCCAATAGAAAAAGGAACAAAGAAAAAGTGAAAAATAGTTGTCATTGCAAATTGAAAACGTGCCAACGCCTCAATAGTCATAAATTTCCTCCAGTTTCAAATCGGCTTAGACCGACACAACCTATTAATAATTTGTTACCTACATTGCTACCCCATATGGATATTGCTAGCCGCAGAGCAGACTATCTTATTAATGATACAAGTCAAAACGACCCTTCGCCAATAGCTCCTTTAAGCCTCCAATATCTAAAAGGGATTTGTTCATAATACTCTTTTTGATAACAGAAGCAGGATAAGACTTAACTGGCAATTTACCGACCAAACCAAAGGCACGTGTATTCCCTACCGATGCCACTGTTCCCAAAGGTTGATAGCTAAAGTCTTCTGTCGCTTCCCCTCTTAATTGGTGAAGCACATTTTTGGCTGCATGTGTTCCCATGCGTGTTGCAATTTGTGCAGTTGTTGGGAACGGACGATTACAAGACGTGTCCATAAAGGCTGATACATCTCCAATCACATAAACATTATCATGTTCAGGATCACGCAAATCATTTCCCACAACCACACGACCGCGACGCTGGTTAAACCCTGACTGCCCCATTACTGGACTACCACTCACACCTGTGGTCCAAACAATTGTCCCGGCAGCAAGAGACTGTAAAGCCATATCTTCAGAATCAACCGCATATAAGACATGACCGGGTTGAATTTCTTTAATCGTGCAGCCAAGCATCAACTTCACACCGAGTTTCTTTAATAAATTAACACCATGCTGAGCAAGAGCGTCATCAAACATTGGTAGAATACGATTAGCTGCTTCTACACAAATAATCTCAATCTGCTCAGGAGCAACACCAGCAAGTTTTGCATAGCGTTGGCGTTCATCCACAAAGGCACCTGCCAATTCAATTCCTGTAAACCCAGCTCCGCAAATCAACAGACGAAGAGATGTCTCATCTTTAGTCTCACGGTAACTAGCCATCGTTTTTAAAATATGCTCATGAACAGCTTCAGCCGTCTCAATATTAACCATCTGAAGCGCATTTTCTTGTGCCCCAGGAATACCAAACGTTTCTGATGTAAAGCCCAATGACACAATCAAATAGTCATAAGTCAAGGTTCCATTTTCCTTCATAGTTACCGTCTGAGCCTCACGATTAACTTGAACCACTTCATCTTGTAAAAAAGTCACCTTATCAGGATTAATAACATCCAAAATTGGATAAGAAATTTTCTCCTTCGAATGGGATCCTGCCGCCACCTCATGAAGTTCTGTCGCCTCATAATGATAACTATTACGATCAATCAAGGTAATATGGAAATCATCTTTTTGTTTTTGTAATTGTCGTACTGCTTTTAAGCCAGCATAGCCTGCGCCTAAAACTAAAACTTCTTGCATTGTTACATGTCTCCTCATAAAATAATACCGATAACGTAAGTCAAGGCTTGTAAAGTAGAACCCAAAGCCAAAATACGAATCGCACAGCTAAATGTCTCTTTTTTAATTTGTTTCAACCACAATAGCTTGGTCTGTTTATAGATAAAAGGAATCAATAACAAGGTCAATAAAATAGTAGCTGGAGCAAGTCCAAAAAGAAATTCTAACACAATCGCACAAAGAGCCAAAATATTGCTTAGAGAAAATAATATTAAGCCCCCTCTAGTTCCCGTGTAGTGGACTAAAGTAAAGCGATGATTACGTTCATCCTCTTCCTTATCACAGAGGTTATTAGCCAACATCAAGTTAGCAATCCATAAAGTATTAGGAAGAGAAACCAAAAAAATACTAGCTAAGCGCTGCCAATCCCAACTAAATTGTTGATAAGTGTTCAAATAAACACAGATTAAGGTAATCATGAAGCCCATAGTAAAGCCTGAAAAAACCTCACCTAAAGGTAAACTAGACAGGGGTCTTGGCCCTGCAGAATACAAAATACCTACAGCATAGCAAAAACCACCCATCAGTAGCAAAGGCCATCCCACCAACCAAGCTAGTGCAAAACCAATCACAACAGAAACCACAAACAAAACAAGCATCAGCCTCCTGACAATCGTCAAAGAAAGCTTCTCCCTACCAATAATATTGGTTTCTCGTTGATAATGACTATCATGTGCATGCAAGTAATCATTATAATTATCCCAAACATCCACAAACATGTTGAATAACAGCATGGAACTAAAAAACAAGAACACCAACCAAGGATGAATAGTTCCGTAATAGTAGTAACTAAAACAAAGACCAATAAGGAAGGGAAGAATACTAGCCGTTTTTGCTTTGATTTCAACTAATTCCAAGAAAACAGGAATCGTCATGAGAACCCCCTATGTCACACAAAATCTCTAACATTACTATTATAGAGGAAAAGAAAGCAATTGCAAATAAATTGAATTAAATTGTTTCACAATAATAGAAAAATAATAAAATATTTAATTAAAGATGGAAAGGATCATTTCCTTTGAGACTGATGGGCCCCATACTGACCGACCATATCAAAACACAAATCTATCTTGCCTTTCAGGTAAGGGATAAATGAGCCTTCATCAATCATACGTAAAATTTCGTGACGATTAGCCCAACGAACTGCCTGAACTTCTTCTTCCTGAAGAACCAAACTTTCCAAATCAACAAGATAAGGAACAGTCACTAAAAACGTATCATCAAATCCTTCTCCAAAATTAATAGTGAAATGAGGTCTCACTCCAGTCAAGTCTAAAGAAAGTCCCAATTCTTCCTTAAGCTCTCGCATAGCTGCTTGTTGTGCTGTTTCACCCGCAAGCGCACTCCCACCAACAGTTACATCCCAAAGTCCTGGCCATCCAGCTTTCTCTGCTTGGCGTTGCTGAATCAGCATCTCACCCCTATCGTTGAACAAACAAATATGCACCACCAAATGATAATCCCCTTGTTTAAACAAAGAACCACGCTCCATCACCCGGCCCGTCTTCACCCGATTAGCAGTATAAATATCCCAAAATTCACCCATCATAAGCCTCCACAAACCTCACAAAATATCCTAAACAAATTAACAACTAGTTTTCCAATCCAAATAGAGGTAACAACACACAGCAGTAGCAACCCAAAAATACTTATGCATAGTTATCATACCACAAAGCTAAATCATTAAACAGGCCCTATCAGTAGGATAAGGCATAATACATAAGTGAGAGTTGAGACAAAACAAAAAAACAAGGTCATTAAACCTTGTCTTTTCAAATATACCGGCGGCCGGGGTCGAACCGGCACGTCCGTGAGGACACTGGATTTTGAGTCCAGCGCGTCTGCCAATTCCGCCACGCCGGCTTTAAATATAATATTTAAACTGGGGTAGCTGGATTCGAACCAACGCATGAGGGAGTCAAAGTCCCTTGCCT
>ERZ1023187.60-NODE-60-length-45872-cov-52.336578_pt1 | contig 45872 bp, 41 predicted proteins | sample MGYA00380438_ERZ1023187 | MGnify/ENA primary metagenome ERZ1023187 (study PRJEB33173, sample SAMEA4830291) | metagenome | study: EMG produced TPA metagenomics assembly of the PRJEB25223 data set... | reverse complement strand
CATTGGATCAATCATTATCCTAAACGACTCTTCAACTACAAGTCGCCAGTAGAAAAGTTAAAACTGGCTAACTTCAACTTGAAATTTGGCGATGAGCTTAAATAAAAAGAAAAAAAGAGGAAATTCCTCTTTTTATTGTTCTGCTTTATACTTTTCAACTTCTGCTTGATTAGCCCACACAAAGTGATTTGGCTTAATTTCAACCATCGTTGGTTTATCTTCTGTATAGTCATGTTGCTCTGGGTTATAGACAATAAGCTCTTTTTGACGTTCCAATATTGGATCTGGAATCGGAACAGCTGATAAAAGAGATTTTGTATACGGGTGGATAGGATTATTGAACAGTTCTTCTGTTTCAGCAACCTCCACAATAACACCTTTATGGATAACCGCAATACGATCTGAAATAAAACGAACAACTGATAGGTCGTGGGCGATGAAAAGATATGTAAGTCCTTTTTCGGCTTGCATTCTTTTAAGAAGATTCAAGACCTGTGCTCGAACAGAAACGTCTAGAGCGGAGATAGGTTCGTCAGCAATGACAAATTCGGGATTCATCACTAGGGCTCTAGCGATACCGATCCGCTGGCGTTGGCCCCCTGAAAATTCGTGAGGATAGCGAGTCAAATGTTCTGATAACAAACCAACTTCGGCCATCATGTTCTTAATCTTTTCCTTACGCTCTTCTTCTGTTTTGAACAGATTAAAATTATAAAGACCTTCTGAAATGATATAGTCAACAGTTGCACGTTCATTCAGACTAGCTGCAGGGTCTTGGAAAATCATTTGAATCTTACGAATGAGCTCATTTGATTCTGATTTTGACTTTCTTCGATTGATAACTTTTCCATCATAAAGGATGTCGCCAGAACTGGTATCATTCAAACCAATAATAGCACGACCAATTGTTGTTTTACCACTTCCAGATTCTCCAACTAAAGAGAAAGTTTCACCTTTTTTGATAAAGAAATTGGCATTTTTAACTGCAACAAATTTTTTCTTTCCCTCTCCGAAGGAAATTTCTAGGTCTTTAACTTCGACTAATTTCTCAGACATTTCCTTCCTCCTGTCGTGACATTTTTTTCAAGATTTTTTGATGTAAATCTTGAATAACTGCCGGTTTCTGAACTTTTGGCGCCTCTGGGTGCAAAAGCCATGTTTTTGCCCAATGAGTATCAGATACACTAATAGCAGGTGGTGTCTCTTCGAAATCCAAAACCATAGCATATTCTGAGCGAAGCGCAAATGCATCTCCAACGATTGGCGAATAAAGTGACGGTGGTGTCCCTGGAATTGAGTAAAGTTCTCCTGACTCATTGGCTAATTGCGGTAAGCTTGACAATAAACTCCATGTGTAAGGATGACGTGGATCATAGAAAATTTCTTCAACAGTTCCAAACTCGACAATTTCACCAGCATACATGACAGCAACCTTGTCAGCAATACTTGCCACAACACCTAAATCATGAGTGATAAAAATAATCGTAAAATGGTACTCTTTTTGAAGTGATTTCAATAATTCAATAATTTGGGCTTGTATTGTAACGTCGAGAGCTGTTGTGGGCTCATCACAAATCAGGATATCTGGGCGGCAAGCTAACGCAATGGCAATAACAATACGTTGGCGCATACCACCTGAATATTCAAATGGATAGTCATCAAAACGCTTTGTCGCATTTGGAATACCAACTTTATTCATATAATCAAGCGCCAATTCTTTGGCTTTAGAATGGCTAACTTTTTGATGCTTGATAATGACCTCTGTAATCTGGCTACCAATGGTTTTGATAGGACTAAGACTGGTCATTGGATCTTGGAAAATAGTAGCAATTTTTGAACCACGAATCTTAGCCCATTCCTTATTCGTTTTTAGTTCTGTTAATTCTTGACCACGGTAGACAATCGAGCCGTTGGCAATACGTCCATTAGACTCCAACATCCCTGTAAAGGTCTTGGTTAAAACAGATTTACCTGAACCTGATTCTCCTACAAAAGCAAGGACCTCTCCTTCAACAAGCTCTAAAGAAACGTTCCGAATAGCCGTTAAAACACGGTCGCGCACGTCGAATTCCACCACCACATCTTTGGCAGTTAAGATTACATTATTTTCTTTTGTCATTTTAACTCCTATCTATGTGAACGTGGGTCGCTGGCATCTGCCAGGTTTTGTCCGACAATATACAATGGTAATGATACTAAAATCAACGTTACTAAGGGAATCCAGAAGAGGTAAGCATTTGTTGTTAAGTTGCTAGAATAATTAGCAATCAAACGCCCTAAGCTTGGAGTCGTCGTTGGTAAACCAATCCCAAAGAAGGATAAGAAAGCCTCAGAAGACACGTACACTGGTAACATTTGTGACAACATGGTCATGATAACTGAAACCAATTGAGGCAAGAGGTTCTTAATGGCAATTTTGTACATTGGTGTTCCTAGGGTTTGGCTAGCAAGGTTGTAATCCAAATCACGGTAACGTAAGATTTGCACACGAATAGAGTAAGCTACACCGATCCATCCAGTGATACAGAAAGCTAAAATCAAATTCCAAAAACCAGCACCTAATGAATAGGTCAAAACAATGATAATTAACATTGAAGGAATGTTTGAGATGACATTATAAATCTCAATCATAACTTTATCAAATGCTTTAGAAACTCCCCAAATAGCTCCTAAAATAACTCCGATAGTCACATTAATCAATGTTGCTATAACAGAAATTAAGATAGAATTACGCGCTCCATACCAAACACCATCAAACAAAGATTGTCCGTTTTTATCTGTTCCAAACCAGTATTCGGCGTTGGGCCAAATATAACGTTTCGAGAAATCGTTGATATTACTCACATCACCAAAGTCATAATTCGCAAACATTGGGTAAATAAAACTCATCAATAAGATGGTCACTAAAATCATTAGCATGAAGATAGTAGACTTTTTAGAGAAAAATTGACGGAATACGGATTTCCAATAAGAATAAGCAGGGGTATCAATCACTTCGGAGGCTCTGCTATCGCGCTCAACAAATCGAAATTTTGATTTATCAATCGTTTCCATTACTTACCTCCTTTTTTAGTTGACAATTTAATACGTGGATCGACAATTGTCATAGCAATATCTCCTAACAGTAGAGATACAATTGACAAGACAGTGAAAATAAAGGTTAACCCAACAATCATTGAGTTGTTAGCTGATTTGATAGAATCAATCAACATTTTCCCCATACCTGGGAAGGCAAAAACCGTCTCTGTTAATGTCGCTCCACCAATTGCAAGAATAATACTTGCCGGAATACCTGAGACAATCGGAACCATAGCATTTTTGAAAAGGTGGTCTCTATAAATTTCAGATTCTGATAACCCTTTTGAGCGAGCAAACCGTACCCAATCACTAGCCTGAAGGTCAACAAGATAGCGACGGAACCAGATAACTGTACTTGGGATACTTAAAATTCCCAAAATAAGAGCTGGTAATACGTAAGATTTAGGGCTAGACGCTCCTAGCATAGGAAAACTATCTGGCAAGCCAACCATACTTCCTAGGAAGCGAACAACATAGATAACGGCAATACTTGGTAAGGCAAGCATGAAGGTCATGGTTGCTGTTGAAAAACGATCAAAATAGGTATTTTTAAAGCGTGCCATAAATAGACCGAGAGGTAGTCCAATAACATAAGCAATTAGGACACCAAAGAACCCAATAACAAAGGAATTGTGAATCATTGATGGGTCAACATAGTTATTAATGGTCTTAGTATATGAATCGCCCTTACCATAGTTTGCTTTGGTAATATCATCCATTGATTTTGGATTTTTATAAGTACGACTGTAAATATCCACTGATGATTTTTTAGTCACTCCTGATGGGAAAGTAACATCTTGAAGAGCTGTTCGTCCTTGTCCTTGTGAAATAACCTGAAGAACAGGAATATTGCTGTATGTTGGATAAGATGTTCCTAAGTTTAGGGTAACAAGGTTTTGGTGAAGGTAAGGGAACTTGCCATTGGCATAAACAAGGTATTTGTGTTGTGTCCCCGATCCAACAAGTGACCAGCCAATAGATTTATCATTTTCAAGGCGAACATATCTAGCTAGATTAGGGTTATTCTTGTCTTGAATTTTCCAAGGATGGTCAATAACAACTAAGTTTGAAAAGAAGTTCCAAACACGTTCGTAAATAGGAATCTTACGAGTAGCATAGAATTTTTTGCTAACCGGGAAACGTTTTAGCTGCCAGCCATTACCGAGGGAATGAATATATTTCTCATAAATAACCTTGTTAGCACTAGTCGCTTCAGTCGTTACACTACTATCTATTTTAGAAGCATTATCTTTTAATTCTTTACTTGAAAAGTAATTAATATACCCCATACGTTGGAAGGTTAAGCTTTCATAAGCAGCCTTTTTATCTGGTGTCGTCGTCATCTTATTGTAGTTAGGGTCTTGTTTAAAGATAAGACCGACAGGGACGAGGGTATATACGATAGTGTATGTTAAAGCCGTTACCAGAACAACCGATACTAACGATCGTAAGATACGGTTTAAAATGTATTTTTTCATAGTTATCCTCAACAGTTCAAAAGAACTTTCTCAATTAAACGAGAAAGTTCTGTTTGAACATCGTTTTATTTTTCAACGTGATCAGCTAATTTCTCAGCATATTCTGCGTTTGATTTAGCCTTTGCTTTCAACCATTTTTCTTTTGCTTTTTCGTATTGTTTTGCTGTGACAGGTTTGTCTTGAAGTCTCATTCCTTTATATGCTAGAGGTCCTTTAGCACCTGCCCAAGAGAAGCCGCCGCTAAATGGAATAGCTTTAGAAACACGAGGAGTACCACCCAAGGCCACAACCGGAATATCTACGGCACTATCAGTAAGGTAGGCTTGTGCTTTTGCATAAGCTTTGTAACGAGCATCGTTATCGTCTGTAATTGCTGCTGCTTCATCAAGAAGAGTTTGGTAGGTATCAAGGCCTGCAGCTGCCACAACATCCTGATTTTGACCTGCTTTGATTCCAAGTTTTTGGATAACAGATCCACCACCTACTGGACTCATGATGTCAAGGTAGGTCCGTGGATCTTGGTAGTCTGGTCCCCACCATGATGAAATGATATCGTAGTCTTGTTGTTCTGGGGTCTCAGCATAGAAGCCTTGGGCTTCGTGAGTTGATGTTTCTGTTTCAAGAACATTGACAATGACATTTTCTTTACCAAGTGATGCTTCAACAGATTGTTTAAAGGATTGAGCCTCTTGAACAGTTGCTGCGTTGGCTTGGTCAACAGGATAATCTAATTGAACTGGGAAGGTTACACCTTCAGCTGTCAAAGCTTCTTTGGCTTTTGCAAACTCAGCTTTTGCTTTTTCAGGATTATAAAATCCATCTTGAGCATCTTTTAAATTAACATCTTTCCATTCATCACCCATGGTAGCAAGGTCTTTTTCAACTTCTGAACCAAAGTCATTTTCTCCGATGGTCACAAAAGTTGGTGGCACAAGCATGTTACGTAAGGCTTTTGTTTTGGCATCCTGACCTGCAGTTTGTGCTTGGAATGATGCACGGTCAAAAGCAAACTGGATAGCTTGACGGAAGTCCTTGTTGTTAAGAGCTTTCTTACCGGCATCTTGTTGTGCAGGGTCTTTCTTAGTATTTTTGAAAGAAGTACGGTTCAAGTTCCATGTTAAATGACGGATATCACCAGTCAACATTCCGTAAGTAATGTTATCAGCATAGTTTTTCTTAGCTGATTTGTAGGTAGGGTCATTTGGGTAAAGTCGTGCAACGCTGAACTCACCCTTGTCAAAGTTCTTGTAGAAAGAACCTGGGTCTGAACCATCTGAGTAAGTCAATTTAACAGATTCTATCCCAACATTCTTAGCATCCCAGTAGTTTTCATTTTTATGGAATTCCATAGATGATTTTGAGGTGAAGGCGCTCAAGAAGTAAGCACCATTAACAAGGATTGATGATGGATCGGTTGTACCAAAATCTTTACCTTTTGACTTCAAAAATTTCGCATTAACTGGGAAAAGCACACTATAAGTTGTTTTTGAATTCCAGTAGCTTTCAGGCTTGTTCAAAGTATACTGAACAGTTTTATCGTCAAGGGCTTTGACACCAACTTCTTTAAAATCTACTTCACCATTTTGGTAAGCCTTTAAGTTTTTTATTGAATCTTCAACAACGTAAAGAGCATCTGATTTATCGTCAACCGCGTGCTTCAAACCAGTCACAAAATCTTCTGCTGTTACAGGTGCGTATTCTTCACCATCAGCCGTGTACCAAGAGACACCATCGCGAAGAGTATAAGTATATGTCAGACCGTCTTTTGAAACCTTCCAATCTTTAGCAAGTGATGGTACTAAATTACCATACTCATCGTTTTCCAAAAGACCATCAACCATTTGTGTTATCACATCAGTCGTTCCGCCACCATTTGTTAAAATGTAATCCAACGATTTTGGATCGTTAACAAACACATACTTGTAAGCTTTAGTTGCATCTGAACCGCCTGAGGCATTTTTGCCACCACAAGCTGCTAAAACGGATACTGATAATACCGCAACACCTAGAGTTGCTAACCATCTACTTTTCTTCATAAAAGTCACCCCTAAACTTTATTTTTCATTTGTGAGAATTGATAAATGAAATTGGTTAATTGAAAACATTATATCATAAAAATTTCTTAAAGAAAATAATGTGATGAAAAATTATCTGAATATTTCGTAGAATTTTCTCTATTTTATTCACTCTAAGAAACGGAATTCTGTTAAATCCTTTTTAAGATTGGATTGTTGATTATTTTAATGTAGCTACTTCTCTCTCATGATAGCGTTTTATTATTTCATTTTTCTTCCAATGGTCTCCTCTGACTTGGAAGAAAGATATGATATAATTAAAAAAATGACACTTAATAAGGATAGATTACTATGATAAAACGATTGTTTGTTGTGCTGCTCATTACCCTAGCTTTTGGAGCTACTCCTGTCAACAGCGATGATTTTTCAGTAGCTGCTAAACAGGCTATTGCTGTAGAAGTTGATAGCGGCAAAATTTTATATGAAAAAGAGGCTGATAAAGCTGTTCCTGTGGCATCAATCACCAAGCTGTTAACGACTTATTTAGTTTATAAAGAGATTGCCAATGGTAAATTAGAGTGGGGAAGTTCCGTAACGATTTCTAATTACCCATATGAATTGACCACAAATTACAGTATTAGCAATGTTCCTCTCGATGCACGAAAATATACTGTCAAAGAATTGCTAAAAGCTTTAATCGTGACGAATGCCAATAGTCCTGCTATCGCCTTAGCCGAAAAAATTGGAGGTACTGAACCAAAATTTGTCGACAAGATGTCACAACAATTGAAAGAGTGGGGAATTTCTGATGCTAAACTAGTCAATGCAACCGGTCTACCCAATCACTTTTTAGGGGAAAATAAGTACCCTAAAACAGAAGATGAGGATGAGAACCTCTTTAGTGCTAGAGATTTAGCCATTATCGCTAGACACCTCCTTACAGAATTCCCAGAAGTCTTAAAAATAACCAGCAAGCCATCTGCTAATTTCGCAGGGCAAACCATTTATAGCTACAACTATATGCTCAAAGACATGCCTTACTATCGCGATGGGGTCGATGGACTCTTTGTTGGTTATTCCGAAAAAGGTGGTGCTTCTTTTGTAGCAACTAGCGTGGAAAATCGCATGCGGGTTATTACTGTTGTCTTAAACGCTGATCAAGCTCAAGAAGATGAGTTTGCTGTTTTTAGCGCGACTAACCAATTACTCCAATACCTTTTAACCAACTTCCAAAAAGTTCAGGTTCTTAATAAATCCAAAAGTGGTCAAGTCAAAGCTTTTCCTATCTTAGATAGCCCTAATAAAAGTGTTCCTTTGGTAGCAGAAAAAAACTTATCCCTCATTAAACCCGCTAATAGCAAAATCAAAAAGGCACTTCATATCACTAAAGATTCGTCAATCATCAGCGCTCCTGTTAAAAAAGGACAAGTCTTAGCAAAAGCTACTCTTCAAGACCAACACCTTATCGGACAAGGCTATCTGGGTGAAACACCCTCTGTCAATCTTGTTGCTCAAAAGGATACTCCTCGAAGCTTCTTTTTAAGAGTTTGGTGGAATCATTTTGTCCGTTATGTTAATAATTCCCTATAACTTTCCGATATCATTGTTACTACGACTGAAGCTTCATGTTTCCTTCAGTCTTTTTTCTTTTATAAGCTATTTTTCAAAAAAACTTCACATTGTATTAGTGGAATGATATAATAAGATGATATTATGTTTAAAGGAGCCGAAAATTGATCAAAAGAATTGCATTAGTTATATTTACAGTGATGTGTTTTTTAATAATGCCTGTCAGTCACGCGGAAGATATCATGGATATTACAAGGCAAGCAGGTTATACCATTAGTGAGGTTAATCGTCCCAAAGCTTCTATTGTTGTCGATGCAAATACTTCTGATATTCTTTGGCAAGATAACATTGATATTCCTAGAGATCCTGCCAGCATGTCTAAGATGTTTACTCTCTATGTCTTGTTCGAAGAACTTGCTAAAGGGAAAATTACCATGGACACAACGGTAACAGCTACTGAAACTGATCAAGCCATCGCTAAAATTTATGAAATTAGCAATAACAATATCGTTGCGGGAGTAGCCTATCCTATCCGCGACCTCATTACCATGACTGCCGTTCCTTCTTCGAATGCTGCAACTGTGATGATCGCCAACTACCTATCAAATAATGATGCTTCTGCTTTTATTGACCGTATCAATGCTACTGCTAAAAAACTGGGCATGACCAATACGCATTTTTCAAACGCGAGTGGGGCTGCAGCTCAAGCTTTTCAGGGCTACTATAATCCAACTAAATATGACTTGTCAGCTGCTAATATCACAACTGCACGTGATTTAGCAAAATTACTATATGCCTTTTTAAAGAAATACCCACAAATCATCGACTTTACCAATCAATCTGTAGTGCATACGATGGTAGGAACACCTTACGAGGAAGAATTTCACACCTATAACCATTCACTCCCTAATAATCAATTTGGTATGGAAGGCGTTGATGGTTTAAAAACAGGGTCTAGTCCTAGTGCTGCTTTCAATGCTATGGTAACAGCTAAGCGAGGTAATACTCGGCTCATTACCATTGTTATGGGAGTAGGAGACTGGTCGGATCAAAATGGAGAGTTTTATCGTCATCCTTTTGTGAATGCTTTAACTGAAAAAGGCTTTAGCGATAGCAAATCTCTGACTAAAGCCGCTCGCAAGAAATTGGAAAAATTAGTACCACAAAAAAAGAAAGAGAATCTACCCAAACAACATCGGACTAAGCCAGCTAAAAACTATTCGACTCTAGAAAAGGTCGAACAGTTTATCAATCACAACCACACTTTCTTCATCATTTGCTTAGGAATCTTTATGGTTGTTATCCTCTTACTCGCTATCATCGCCTATACAATGGGACGTCAATAAAAATTAATATCAAAAGCCTTTGTTTACCCCAATAAACAAAGGCTTTTTTGCCGTCATTTGTCGAATACTTTTCTTAATACTAACTAAAAAAACTAACCACTCTGGGTTAGTACTTCGATTGAAAGAAAGCCTATCCAAAACGTTTTGGAACTCTAATGGACAGGGAAAAATAAATTTAACCAACTGAACCTTCCATTTCATAAGAAATGAGACGGTTTAACTCGACTGCGTATTCCATTGGTAATTCTTTGGTAAAGGGTTCTACGAATCCCATAACGATCATCTCTGTTGCTTCACTTTCTGATAAGCCACGACTCATCAGATAATACAGTTGCTCTTCAGAAATCTTAGACACTTTAGCTTCGTGCTCTAAGGCCACTTGTGAATTATGAATTTCATTGAATGGGATGGTATCTGATTTGGAAATATCATCCATCAAAATCGTGTCACACTCAATATGAGAGACTGATTTTTTGGACTGTTTATTAAAGGTCACCTGGCCACGATAGTCCACTTTGCCTCCACCTTTAGCAATTGATTTTGACACAATTGATGAAGATGTATGCGGAGCGTTATGAATCATCTTAGCCCCAGTATCTTGATGCTGACCGGCATTAGCAAAGGCAATTGATAGCATAGTCCCACGCGCTCCAGGTCCATCAAGGTAGACAGATGGGTATTTCATGGTAGTTTTGGCACCTAGGTTACCATCAATCCATTCAACCGTGGCATCTGCCAGAGCACGCGCGCGTTTGGTCACAAGATTATAAACATTGTCTGACCAGTTTTGAATCGTGGTGTAACGCATATAAGCGCCATCAAGAGCAAAAATTTCCACAATGGCCGCATGCAAACTATTACTAGAATAGGTTGGCGCCGTACAGCCTTCGACATAGTGAACACTTGCCCCTTCATCAACAATGATTAAGGTTCGTTCAAACTGACCTGTGTTTTCATTGTTAATACGGAAGTAGGTTTGTAAAGGAATATCAACTTTAACCCCTTTGGGAACGTAAATAAAGGTCCCTCCAGACCAAACGGCTGAGTTGAGGGCTGCTAATTTGTTATCTGTTGGTGGAACCAGTTTGGCAAAGTATTGTTTAAACAAATCCGGGTATTCTTTAAGGGCAGAATCCGTATCTGTGAAGATAATCCCCAACTTCTCAAATTCATCCTTCATGTTGTGATAAACCACTTCAGATTCGTATTGGGCAGATGCTCCTGCAAGATAGGCACGTTCTGCTTCTGGAATACCAATACGTTCGAACGTTTCTTTGATTTTATCAGGAACATCATCCCATGAGCGAGCTGGTTTATCAGATGCTTTTTGGTAGTAAATAATGTCATCAAAATTAATATCTGACAAATCTGCTCCCCATGTTTGCATTGGCATTTTATTAAAGGTTTCTAGTGATTTTAAGCGAAATTCCAACATCCATTCGGGTTCGTTTTTAGCAGCTGATAGCTCACGGACAACTGCTTCACTCAAACCTTTTCCTGTGGAATAAATAGGCTCAACATCATCGTGAAATCCAAATTGGTAGTCCCCTAGATCAATTGGCTGCGGTTCTACTTTTTCATTTATATCAGACATCTTTCTCTTCCTTTATATTTTTATCAGTGATTTTTTCGGCATCACTACGCTGAATAGCTTCTTTGAGCGCATTCCAAGCTAGGGTTGAACATTTGATTCGCTGTGGAAATTTCGCAACTCCTGCCAATAATTCTGCTTCTCCTAACTCTTTTTGAGAGGGATCTTCTTTCCCCTGAACCATTTCTGAGAAGATATCAGCTAAAGCTAGAGCTTCGGACTTACTTTTACCAATAACAGCATCGGTCATCATGCTTGACGATGCCGTTGAAATGGTGCATCCATTCCCTGCAAAAGCAATATCTTCAATCTTATCACCGTTAAAGGTAACCGTTAAAGAAATCACATCCCCACAAGTAGGATTATTCAGTTGAACAGCCTCCACACCTTCTAGTTGGCCATAGTGATGCGGGTGTTTAGAATGGTCCGCTACGACAGCCATATAAAGATGGTTCAATTTAGAGAGTGCCATTGAAAAACTCCTTTGCTTTTAGAATTGCATCAACCAAGCGATCACAATCTTCTCTGGTATTATAAAGCGAGAAACTAGCTCTCACGGTAGCTGAAACATTTAGGTAAGACAGTAAAGGTTGTGCACAATGATGACCAGCTCGTACCGCGACACCTTCATAATCCAAGGCTGTTGCTAAATCATGCGGGTGTAAGCCATCTAAATTAAAAGCAATTACGCCTGCCCTATTCTCAGGTTGTTCTGGTCCATATAACGTGAGCCCTTCGATAGCGCGCAATTTAGGTAAAATATAAGCGACAAGGTCTGCCTCATGTGCCTGAACTTCTGTCATCCCAATGTCTTGTAAGTAAGAGACAGCTGCAGCTAGACCAATTGCCCCTGCAATATGGGGAGTGCCAGCTTCAAATTTCCAAGGCAACCCTTTCCATGTAGCACTTTGCTCATAAACAAAATCAATCATTTCGCCGCCAAATTCAATTGGCTCCATCTGATGTAAAAGCTCTTCTTTGCCGTAAAGAATACCTAAGCCAGTTGGTCCGTACATTTTGTGAGCTGAAAAAGCAAAGAAATCACAATCCAGCTCTTGGACGTCAATTGGCAGATGAGGGATTGACTGAGCACCATCCACAACCAAGTAGGCCCCATTAGCATGGACCAATTCTGCAATTTCCTTAATCGGATTAACACATCCTAGGACATTTGAGACATGTGCTAGGCTAACAAATTTTGTTTTAGGGGTTAACTTCTGCGCCAAGTCGGTCATATCAAGCTGCCCGTGTTTTAAATAAGCATAAACCAGTTTAGCACCTGTTTTTTGACAAACTTGCTGCCAAGGAATAATATTGGCATGGTGTTCCATGACTGAAACCAAAACCTCATCTCCTGCCGTTAAAACCTGTTCAGCAAAGCGAGCCACCCAGTTGAGACTGGTTGTTGTGCCTCTAGTGAAGATTACTTCTTTGCTTGACTTAGCCTTAATAAAATCTGCAACAAGTTGCCGACTGGCCTCATACTGACTTGTTGCACGTTCCGCTAAGGTGTGAACCCCGCGGTGAACATTGGCATTATCTGTTTCATAATAGGAACGCAAAGCCTCTAGGACAACGGTCGGTTTCTGTGTGGTGGCAGCATTATCCAAATAGACAAGAGGCTCGTCGTTAACCAGTTGGTCTAGAATGTTAAAGTCTTGTTTGATGTGATTTGCATCTAGCAATTCTAACCTCTTTCTTTTTTCACAATGGGCTTAACGGTTACGTAATTTCCCATCTAAACCCTTGATAATTTCTTGGCGGACAGACGGAATAGGAATTTCAGCAATAACTGCTCCTAAGAAGCCTCGAATAACTAAACGTTCCGCAGTATCCTGATCCAGGCCACGACTCATTAGGTAATACATATCTTCTGGATCAACCTGACCGATAGACGCTGCATGGCCTGCTGTCACTTCATTTTCATCGATTAACAAGATTGGATTAGCATCTGATCGTGCCTGATCTGACAACATCAAGACCCGACTTTCTTGTTGAGCATCTGCTCCTTTAGCACCTTTTAAGATATGACCGATTCCGTTAAACGTTAATGTACCACGTTCTAAAATTACACCATGTTGTAAAATATGACCGATAGTATGCTGGCCGTAGTTGGTCACACGCGTGTCAATACCTTGCACTTGTCGACCACTGGAGACAGCAACTACTTTCAAGTCTGCTTGTGAACCTTGACCAACTAAATCACTGTCAAAATCCGCTACCACATTGCCTTCATTCATGATAGACAAGGCCCAATCAATGCTGGCATCCTTATCTAAACGTCCTCGGCGGCTCATGTAGGTAGTCACTGATGACCCTAAGCGATCGATAGCTGAAAATTTGATTTGACTACCCGCCTGGGCGATAACTTCCACGCTAATATTAGCGCTGGCTTTTTGACTTCCGTTCCCTATTGACTCAAAACGTTCTAAATAAGTAAACTTACTCTCTTTCCCAGCAATCACAAGAACGTGCTTATTAAAAGGAACATCACTGTCACTATCTTGTAAGAAAATGGCTTCAATAGGTGCTGTGATTTCTAAGTGATCTGGAACATAGAGGACTGCTGCACTATTAAAATACGCGGTGTGGTAAGCTGCTAATTTATCCTCATCAAAGGCGACTGCTTGTCCAAAATGAGCGGCAATCACCTCTGGAATTTCTTCAAGCGCTGTGTAAAAATCGGTAAATACAACCCCTTGATTAATCAACTCCATTGGCAACTGCTCCAAAACAGTTTGCGTTCCTACCTGAACAAGAGTTGGGTTATCTCCAATAGCCATAAAATCTGGTACATTGGCTAATTCGTCATTTTCTGTTAGGGTTCCATCACCTAGATTCCAACGATGAAATTTAACTCTTTCAATGGCTGGTAATTCCAAATTTGGCATGGCTTTCAGTGCCTCTAAACGCCGTTCTTGCAACCATGCAGGTTCAGCGTGGGCTTGCGAAAAAGCCACTAGTTTTTCTTTTGTCATCTCTTAATCCTTTGTCTCTGGTTTTTACATTAGCTGGGTATAGGACATCATCTAGCTCTTTAGTAGAAAGCTAGATCAAGTTGTCTTGAGAAATCCTTAATTTTCTTCTTTATACTCGATACCTAATTCTTGCGCGATACCCGCATAACCTTCTTTTTCGAGACGGGTCGCCAAAGCAGCATCACCAGATAAGACAATACGACCGTCCATCATCACATGAACTAGGTCTGGGGTAATGTAATTCAACAAACGTTGATAGTGGGTGATAATCATAGCTCCAAAGTCTTTCCCACGCATCTCATTAACCCCTTTAGAGACTACTTTTAGGGCATCAATATCAAGACCAGAATCAATTTCATCTAGTAGAGCAAATTTAGGTTCCAACATCAACAGTTGGAGAATCTCATTACGTTTTTTCTCCCCACCAGAAAAACCTTCATTGAGGTAACGCTCTGCCATCTCTTCTTTCATGCCTAACAAAGCCATTTTATCATCAAGTTTGGTGATGAAATCTCGCACGGAAATCTTATCTTCATCAGCTTTACCAGCATTCATCGCTGCACGCATAAACTCAGCATTGGTAATTCCTGGAATTTCTGATGGGTATTGCATAGCGAGAAAAAGTCCCATTCTAGCACGCTCATCCACTTCCAACTCCAGAATGTTGACACCGTCTAACAAGATTTCCCCTTGGGTCACTTCGTAGTTAGGATTTCCCATAATAGCGGCTGAAAGGGTTGATTTCCCTGTTCCATTAGGCCCCATAATGGCAGCAATCTCACCTGTCTTAAGGGTTAAATTAACCCCTTTTAAAATCTCTTTATCTTCTATCGAAACATGTAAATTGTTAATTTCAAGAACTGACATGATATACCTCTTATTTTTCTGTCATTTAGGGCTATCTCCAGCATAGAATAATGACCTCTCGCTTTAATAACCATTACGTCTATTATAACAAAAAAAAGCCCTACGAGGCTTTTTAGCGTTTCAAATCATTTTTTTCCTTGCACTTGAGAAGGGTGGCTTGACGATAGTCACTATTCCCAATAAATTTTAAGACATTAAAAAGCGGAGTTCGCTTTTCACCCCAGATTTCTAAGCCTTCAATAAAGACTTCTAAACCAAATAAGAGTCCCAAAAGCAATAAGATTCCTCCAATACGGCTAGATACATTTAATAGCAGGGAAATTAATGAAAAGAGCATGGCGATGCCGTAGACAACCAAAACCGCTCCACGATGAGTAAAGCCCAGAGACAGCAGGCGATGGTGAAGGTGCATCTTATCAGGTTCATAGAATTTTTTCCCAGATAAACTACGACGAATAATGGCGACAATAGTATCCATAATTGGTACACCAAGGATAATTACAGGTGTCACAACAGCAACTGCCGTTGAATTTTTCAATCCCTGAAGAGACAAGACCCCTATCATAAAACCAATAAAAAGAGCTCCTGTATCGCCTAAATAAATAATCGCTGGATGGTAATTATAGGGAAAGAACCCTGCAATAGAAGCAATTAATACCAAAATAGTAAGGGTTAAAAAGAAGTCAGTCTGAGGTAAAAAGAAATAGGACACAATAGCCATCGTCACCAAGCTAATAATGGAGACCCCGCTAACCAAACCATCCAAACCATCAATCAGATTAATCGCATTGGTAATTGAAATAATCCACAAGACTGTCAAAAAGAAAGTCAAGAAAGGTCCAAATGCTAGAAGCGGGCCTCCAAACGGGATTTTAAAGCTGTCAAATTTAAAGTCAGTAAAAGCCCAGATAATAATAGCTCCTGCAACAATTCCCAACATTTTTAGTTTAGGACTTAACTCATACAAGTCATCTAAAAAACCTGTCAGAGTAATCATCAGAGCTCCTATCACAACAGGCAGAATATAAGCAAAATAGCTCTGACCTCCAAGCAAGACGCCTTTGGAAGCTAATGGCATAAATATGAGACTGGCAACCATGAAGGAAGTAAAAATGGCAAGGCCCCCACTTGTAGGCATGGGCACCTTATTAACTCTTCTAGCATTAGGGTTGTCCACAGCGCCTACCCGAAAAGCTAGGAAGCGAACAATAGGAGTTAACACTAAGGAAATCAGTAGAGCACCAATTAGCACGAGGACATAATCTATTGTAAAAGAAAACATGATACCTTATCCCAACTCAATCTTTCGTAATTGCTCAACAGCCCCATCCAAAATCAATTGTACGCCATGCTCTTGTAAGTAAGCTCTGGTTTTTGTTCCAGGACTAGCATGCTCAATCAGTCTTGCATACATCACATTGGCAAAATAAGATGGTTGCTGCTGAACATCTAATAAAATCGTCATATGATAACGGCTGTCACCTTTGTACAATTCTGAAGCTTCAACAGGAAAATCAATTGTCTGAGAAAAAGCGACGGCCTCTGAAAGTGTTGCAAAGTCCAAAACATAATGCACGTAATCTAACAGCTCTGGTTCTTGACCCACTTCCTCAGCGGTCTCTTCCGTTTGACTAGCTAGAGTGGCTTCGACAACATCTTCCATCATTTCTTCAATTTTTTCCAGTTTCTCATGGGCATTAACATCCCCTTTTTCTCGCATAGATTGTTCCAAGCTCTTGAAAAAGTCTTCAGGAGTCATTTGAGAGATATCTCCCAAGTCAGCTAAATCTTCAAGATTAAGGTCCTTATTGAGTTCAGACTTGGTTACAAAGACATCCAAACGGTCTTTTCTAGGGGTCACACGAAAGCTAAGCATGCCACTATCTTTGAAATTGTCTGGTAGGTCCAACTCATCCATGACAGAGTAGAAGAACTCTTCCGTTTTTTCTTGAGGAATGAGGAAATCTTTTAATTCCATCCCTCTTTCTTCTAAATCATCCATACTAATTGTTATTTTTAGCGTTGTCTCGCTAATTTGTTTCATTTCCATTATCAATACCTCGCACGCGTAGTCATTTCATTATACTAGAAATGCAATGTTTTCGCAATTTATGACTAGCTTCCCTCCTCAAAGAGTAGTAAAAAACAACAAACCTAGTAGGTCTGTTGTCACATTTTAAAAAAATCTTACTGTTAAAAAACAAATTTAAAAAAACTATAAATCAACAAAAGACTTCCCAACACAATACGGTATTTCCCAAAAATAGTGAAGTCGTGCTTCTTCACATAGTCAGTCAAGAATCTAATAGCCAACAAACTAACAGCAAAGGCTGTCAAGCTCGCAACTAAGAGAATAAGGACTTGTGCAAAATCAAGGTGATGGCCATCAAGGAAAAATTTAACAGCTTTTAACCCACTGTAGCCAAACATCGTCGGAATCGCTAAAAAGAAAGTAAAGTCAGCAGCTACTGTACGACTAGTTCCTAAAATAATAGCTCCTAAGATTGTAGCCCCTGATCGACTAGTACCAGGTACAATACTTAACACTTGAAAACACCCAATGAAGAAAGCTGTTTTGTAAGACATTCTAGCTAAGTCAGTGACGGCAGGTTCTTGTTGAGCATTTCGTTTTTCAATCCAGATAAAGGCAATCCCGTAGACGATTAAAGCTATGGCAATCGGAACCATAAAATAAAAGTGTGCTTCAAACCAATTATCAAGAGGAACGGCTATTAAAATAGAAGGAATACAAGCAATCACCACTTTTAGCCACAATTGCCAGGTAAGCTGTACTTCTCTTGCTGTTTTCCCAGGTTGAAGGGGATTGAGACGTTCAAAATAAATCAACATAACAGCGATAATCGCCCCTAGTTGAATAACGATATTAAACATTTCTATAAAAGCCTTATCCTGATTTAGTCGGATAAATTCCTGAACTAAAATGAGATGCCCTGTGCTAGAAACAGGGAGCCATTCGGTAATCCCCTCAATGATGCCAAAGAAAATGGCTTTTAGCAATTCGATTATTAACATGTTTTCTCCTTATTAACAACTCTTATCGTGATTTTCTAAACTGAGACTGAGGCCAAGCGACTTTTTTAGAAGGCACCTCCTCCGCCTCCTCCGCCTCCGCCAGAGAAGCCACCGCCTCCGCTTACACCACTTCCTGAAGAAACCGAAAAATTTGAAGAAGTAGTAGCTGAAGACAGACTAGACACAAAGGCTGGTGTTGTGGCATACATTATCGTTGACAACTCACCTGGTCGAACGGCTTGGTAAACCTCAGGTAAGGCAATGCGATGAACCTTCAAATAGCGTTCAATTTGCTTCGCATAACCAAATAAGGTCGCATAGACCAAGATACGATTCCAAACCACAAGACCATCAATGGGCACATCATCAAATTTATTAATGTCTCGCATCATGTTTTTAAAGCTCTGCCATTGGTGCAAGCGAACAGCTCCCTCGGGCGTTTCAATGCCCAGTTTACGGTATGGACTTAATTGCAGGTTAATGTAAAAGCTGAGACACGTGGTCAACCCAAGTAAAGCAAGGTAAATGAGGGCCAACCCACTTCCTTTCATAGTCAGATAGATCAATAAACTACTATTCAGAACAACTAACAAGCAGCCTAACCCCTGGACACTATGACTTTTTCGTTTCTCTGCCGGGGTCATTTGACGATAAGTATCTGGTAAGTTTAACTTTTTGATAGTTTCTAGGACATTGTTTGTAATAGCTGCCGACGCTTTTTTCATCGCCTTAATCACCTGCTCAGACGATTGACGGACTTCTTGCTCGAGCTTTTTACCTTTGTACGTTTTCTTTAATTGTTTAATGGTATCAGCATCATAATGGTATTGACTGAACAATTGATCCACCGGCAATGTCACCTTGTTTCCAAAAGCCATATCTAAGAAGGCAGCTTCCTCATCTGTCACACGATCTAACTGACTGATTTCAAGATAAGCTTTCCCTTCTTCTTTCGTTAATAAAAGCACCTTTTGGTCGATCAGATCCAACAAGGTAGCTTGAACAAGGGCCTCAAAGGTCACTCCTTTAGGGATCAATAATTTCTGGCTTTCTGATGCTGTAGGGGATAAATAGGCAAAACTCTGTCCATAAATCGCTTGTGTCAACACAAGAGGCGAAAGATCTTCAGGGACTTCGTAACTGTGATCTGTATGGTTGGCCAAATGATAACGATTGAATTGTTTCTTTAATCTTATAAACTGTATTAACTGCCAAAGAAGAAAACCTACCTCTATCAGAGGAATGACTTTGCCAAATAGCAGCTGTAACAAGGCCCTTCGTCTGGAAATCTTAGTTTCCAACGCTACAATTTTATTCTTTTTACTCGTTGAAACATCAACTGGTTCTTCTCCCAATAATGCTTTTTTATCCCAATAAGCATGCAATTCCAATTGCCCTGAGACATTTTTGGCATTAATCTGATAGCGACTGTTACCTTCTTTTAACACTTGAGGTTTCTTTTGGTAATATCCTCTGTGAGCCCATAGATTAGAATCCTGAATATCAGTTGGGGTAGTGACGGTCAAACTCACCTTTTCTAATGTTTTGTCCCAGTCACTAATCGGTGTCCAATTTAGTTCTGCCACATCCTGATAAGCTGTTAAGAGGTGATGCAGTTGCCAGATAACCTTGACGTCAACCTTGTCTCCAGCTTGACCAGCATTATAAAGTTTTAAACGGTAGCCATCTCCAAGGTCACTAAACTCTTGGTTAACGGGTACTTGTTGACCATTGTGATATACCTCAACTTTAGGATTTTGGTCAATAGCAAATCCATCTGGCAAATTACCTGCTCGGCCCAGCGAAATATACTGGCCGTTATAAGAAGTATCAAATTGATAGGTAACTTTCTGCTCAAACCGAGCCGTATTTTCCTTTGATAAGGCTAACAGCCCTTCATAGTTGGTGATGCTATAGTCTACATCAGCTGCTGTTACTCGCATCCCTAAAAAACTGAAGCAAAGCACAAACATCATCAGAATTTTTTTCATGGCAACATCCTCTTTCTGCCCTCATTTTACCATATTTTAGAGAGATGACAAAACCTAAGCCAAACTTTTCACCTTATTTTTACTCACTTTTTTGAATATTTTTTCATGTTTTACCCTATTTTTCTGAGAATATATTGAAATAGGATGCAAATTGCTGTAAAATAGGTCTGAATACTATTTTTGAAACAGGAGACCTATATGAAAAAGCTAATCCTTAGCTGTTTGGTCGCCTTGGCCCTTCTTTTTGGAGGAATGAGCCAGGCTCAAGCAGACCAATATTTAAGAGTCGGAATGGAGGCAGCCTATGCTCCCTTTAACTGGACTCAAGATGATGCTTCAAATGGGGCTGTTCCAATTGAAGGAACTAGCCAATATGCCAACGGTTACGATGTCCAAGTCGCTAAAAAAATCGCTAAGGCTATGAACAAAGAACTGTTAGTCGTTAAAACTTCTTGGACAGGCTTGATTCCAGCTTTAACTTCCGGAAAAATCGATATGATAGTAGCCGGCATGAGCCCAACTGATGAACGTCGAAAGGAAATTACCTTCTCAAATAGCTACTACACTAGCGAACCCGTTTTGGTTGTAGCTGCAAATGGTAAGTACGCTGGTGCGACTAGCCTTGACGATTTTGCTAATGCCAAAGTGACTGCACAACAAGGCGTTTGGCATGTCAACCTCTTAACACAGCTAAAAGATGCTAAATTGCAGACTCCAATGGGGGATTTCTCTCAAATGCGTCAAGCTCTTTCTTCAGGCGTCATTGATGCTTATATTTCTGAACGACCTGAAGCCATGACTGCTGAAGCTGCTGATAGCCACTTCAAAATGATTACTCTTAAAAAAGGGTTTACTGTTTCTGAATCAGATGCCGCTATCGCTGTCGGAATGAAAAAGAACGACAACCGCATTGCAACTGTCAACCAAGTGCTTGAAGGATTTTCTCAAACTGATCGTATGGCCCTGATGGATGATATGATTACCAAGCAACCTATGGAAAAGAAAGCCGAAGATGCTAAAGCATCATTTCTAGGCCAAATGTGGGCTATTTTTAAAGGTAACTGGAAGCAATTCTTACGTGGAACTGGAATGACCCTTCTGATTTCCATGGTCGGAACCATTACAGGTCTCTTTATTGGATTATTAATCGGTATTTTCCGTACAGCTCCTAAAGCTAAGCATAAAGTAGCTGTCTTGGGACAAAAACTCTTTGGTTGGTTACTCACTATTTATATCGAAATCTTCCGTGGCACACCGATGATTGTTCAATCTATGGTTATCTACTACGGAACAGCACAAGCCTTTGGTATTTCGATCGACCGTACCCTAGCAGCTATTTTTATCGTATCTATCAATACGGGGGCCTATATGAGTGAAATTGTTCGCGGTGGTATTTTCGCTGTCGATAAAGGTCAGTTCGAAGCAGCAACTGCTCTTGGCTTTACTCACGGACAAACCATGCGTAAAATTGTGCTGCCACAAGTTGTTCGCAACATTTTGCCAGCAACAGGTAACGAGTTTGTCATCAACATCAAAGATACTTCTGTCTTGAATGTTATCTCTGTTGTGGAACTTTACTTCTCAGGTAATACCGTAGCTACACAAACCTACCAATATTTCCAAACCTTTACGATTATCGCCATCATCTACTTTGTCCTTACCTTCACGGTGACACGTATCCTTCGTTATATTGAACGTCGTTTCGATGCCGATACTTACACCACTGGAGCAAACCAAATGCAGATTGCGGAGGTCCCAAATGTCTAACCCAATTATTGAAATTAAAAACCTCAAAAAATCTTACGGCAGCAATGAAGTACTCAAGGATATTTCCCTTTCTGTTAACAAGGGAGAAGTCATTTCCATCATCGGTTCTTCTGGTTCTGGAAAATCAACCCTCCTGCGCTCGATCAATCTTTTGGAAGAGCCAAGTGCCGGTCAAATCCTCTTTCATGGTGAAGATGTTCTTGCTGAACACTATAACTTAACCCACTATCGCGAAAAATTAGGTATGGTTTTCCAATCCTTTAACTTGTTTGAAAACCTAAATGTATTGGAAAATGCTATCGTTGCTCAAACTACCGTCCTCAAAAGAGATCGCGCAGAAGCAGAACAAATTGCTAAAGAAAACCTCAATGCGGTTGGTATGACAGAACAATACTGGCAAGCCAAACCAAAACAATTATCAGGGGGGCAAAAACAACGTGTTGCCATTGCCAGAGCCTTATCTGTTAATCCAGAAGCCATGCTCTTTGATGAACCAACATCAGCACTTGATCCTGAAATGGTTGGTGAGGTCCTCAAAACCATGCAGGACTTGGCAAAATCAGGGTTGACCATGATTATCGTTACCCATGAAATGGAATTCGCTCGTGATGTTTCTGACCGTATCATCTTCATGGATAAGGGCTTGATTGCTGAAGAAGGAAGTCCTCAACAAATTTTCGAGAATCCTACACAAGATCGTACTAAAGAATTTTTACAACGCTTCTTAAAATAAGATAAAGGATCCAACTATTTCTATGCCAGTTGGGTCTTTTTTCAATTCAAAAAGAATTTGTCATAAAATACTTTACCAGTTAACTATTTTATGCTATACTTATTTTTGTTAACGTTAATAATTTATATTTAGGAGGATAATATGGCAGAAAAAACTGACTTATCGTCAGCTTACAGAAGACTGAAAAGTCCCAATATTAAAACCAGAAAACGTGCTCTGAAAATTATTCACGAGTACAAACGTTACGGTAAAAAATAGAATTCTATTTTTATCTCTCCAAATGTAAGTCAGACAAAAAAACGACTAAGACATTTCCCTCCGTCTTAGTCGTTTTTTGATGCTTTCTTTCCTAATTTCGAAAAAAAACAGACTGGAATAACCAATCTGTTCATGTTTTATTTGGTTTTTAAAGCTGATAAAACTTGTGTACGAATATCATCTACTCCATTTGGTGTATTTGGTAGGAAAAGGGTCTGGTTTCCTTTTGCTGCAAAGGTATTGAGAGTATCTAGGTATTGGTTGGTCAACAAAATGGACATGATTTGTTCTTCGTTTAAGGAAATATTCGCGTCTTTAAGCTCTTGAATAGACTCGGCCAAACCGTCCACAATGGCCTTACGCTGTTGGGCAATCCCTACCCCGTGCAAGCGATCTTTTTCAGCTTCTGCTTCTGCTGCTGTCACAATTTTAATTTTATCTGCGTTTGCCAACTCTTGGGCAGCTACACGTTTGCGTTGAGCCGCATTGATTTCATTCATTGACTGTTTCACTTCAGCATCAGGCTCCACCTTGGTAATCAAGGTTTTGACAATGATATAACCATAAGTTGACATTTCTTCTGCCACTTGATGCTGTACTTCCAAGGCAATTTCATCTTTTTTCTCAAACAATTCGTCCAAGGTCAACTTTGGCACTGATGACCGCAAGGCATCTTCAATATAAGACTTGATTTGAGATTCAGGTTTCATTAATTTATAGTAAGCATCCGTTACATTTTGCTCGTTAACACGGTACTGAGTGGCAACATTCAAGGTCACAAACACATTGTCCCTGGTTTTGGTTTCAACGATGATTTCTGACTGTAAAAGACGCAGCTGCACACGCGCAGCAATTTTGTCAATCCCAAACGGAAGTCGGATATGAATACCACTAGTGGCTGTTTTTTGGTACCTACCAAAACGTTCCACGATGGCAACAGATTGTTGGCGAACCACATAAAGGGTGCTGGCAACAATAGCTAGGATTATAATAACCCCAAAAGCAATAAAGATAAATGGTCCTAACATAAAATCTCCTCCTTATCATGTCTTAGAGCTGAACCATTTTCAGTTCTTGACTTATTGTTATAAGACAATTATAATGTTTTTCTAGGTTTTGTCAAATTAAATCGTAACCATTAGCTTTCTGATGGATTGCCTCATTTTTCAGGGGTTTACCATCACTAAAACCACTCATTCCGGCATCAATATAGACAAAAAGGGTTAGACCTTTGCCTAACTCCTCTTTTTTTATTGTATTCTATTATTCTACACTCATGAGATATGGGTAAACAGGCTGATCTCCTTGATGGATCTCAACTTCTACATCTTCATAAGTCTCTTCTAAATACTCAGCAAGTTCTTCTGCCAAGTCTTGATCACCTTCTTCACCAACAAAGATGGTAACAATCTCGCTATCTTCGTCAATCATTTTTTCAAAGGCAGCTTTTAGAGTTGCTTCCATGTCTGGATTGGAAACGACGATTTTCCCATCAACCATCCCCAAGAAATCATTTTCATGGATTTCTAAACCATCAATAGTAGTGTCACGGACTGCCAAAGTGACGCTACCGCTGACTACATCAGAAAGACTAGCTGACATATCTGCTACATTGTCTTCTAAAGATTTCGAAGGGTCAAAGGCTAACAGGCTAGTAAATCCTTGCGAAACAGTACGTGTTTCAACAACAGCAGCCGGAATATCAACCACTTCTGCCGCAGATTGAGCAGCCATAAAGATATTTTTATTATTTGGTAAAATAATGACTTGTTTGGCATTAACTGCTTCAATAGCTTTTACAATATCTTCTGTTGATGGGTTCATGGTTTGACCACCAGAAATCACATAATCAACACCTTGCGCCTTGAAAATTGCAGATAAACCTTCTCCAGCAACCACTGCAATCAAGCCAAAGTCTTTTGCCTCAGCCTTGCTTTCTTCAGCATCAGTCTTTTGAACCTGTGCTTCATGCTGATTACGCATATTGTCCACTTTAATCTTAATAAGCGAACCATATTTAAGACCTTCTTGCATCACGAGTCCTGGATCTTCAGTGTGGACGTGAACTTTAACAATCTCGTCATCGTTCACTACTAATAATGAGTCTCCTAGACCGCTAAGGTACCCTTGAAATTCATCGTAGTTGAATTCTTTCACATAAGTTGGTCCTTGTTTAAGAGCAACCATGATTTCAGTACAATAACCGTAAGTAATATCTTCAGTAGCCACATGACCGACAACAGATTTGTGATGCTCTGCATTAATCATTTCAGACATGTTAGCAGGAGTCGCTTTAAAATCTTCTGAAGCTACATAGTCACCATTTAAAGCAGATAGGAACCCTTCATAGATGAAGACCAGCCCTTGACCACCTGAGTCAACCACACCAACTTCTTTAAGAACAGGAAGTAAATCAGGAGTCTTAGCAAGGGCACCTTTTGCACCATCTAAAGCAGCCTGCATAACTTCCACTGCATCATCTGTAAGGTCTGCTTTTTTCAAGGCTGCAGTTGCTGCTCCACGAGATACTGTCAAGATTGTCCCTTCAACAGGCTTCATCACTGCCTTGTAAGCAACTTCTACTCCCATTTGAAAGGCTTGTGCCAAATCTTTACCAGTGAGCTCGTCTTTTCCTTTTACACTTTGTCCAAAACCACGGAAGAGTTGTGAGGTGATAACCCCAGAGTTTCCACGCGCTCCCATTAAAAGACCTTTTGACAAAATTTGACCAACTTCACCAACGGTTGAAGCCGGTTTATCCGCCACTTCTTTGGCACCGTTGTCCATCGTCATGCTCATATTTGTCCCTGTGTCTCCATCTGGGACAGGGAAAACGTTTAAGGAATTAACATATTCTGCTTGTTTGCCAAGACGAGTCGCTGCCGCTTGGACCATTTCTTGGAATAAGCTTGTTGTAATATTTGACACTAATTTTCTCCTACAACCTTAATATTTTGAACGTAAACATTAACCATATCAGCAGTAAGGCCAAGCTGACTCTCAAGGTTAAATTTCACGCGTTCTTGGATATTTTTAGAGACTTCACTGATTTTCACACCATAACTCATCACAGTGTACACATCAACAGAAATACCCATATCTGTTGATTTCACTACAACACCTTTTGCATAGTTTTCTTTGCGAAGTAGCGATTGGAAATTGTCCTTGATTGCACTTTTACTAGCCATTCCAACAACGCCAAAAATTTCCGTTGCTGACCCACCCACGACAGTTGCGATAACGTCGTCGGATAGTTCGATTAGACCATCTTTTGTATTGATTTTTACAGTCATATTTACTACCTCAAAAAGTTATTGTTCATATTATTTTACCATAATCTACAGCTAATGTAAAAGAGATAGGGTGAATCATAAGGGATATCCCTTTTTCAACTCTTCCCATTTCCGAAAAGAGACTAAGAAAAAAAGCCCTAAGGCTTATTTCTATTAGATGCGTTCTACTTTACCAGATTTAAGCGCACGAGCAGAAGCCCAAACTTTTTTAGGTTTACCATCAACAAGGATAGTTACTTTTTGAAGATTTGGTTTAACTGTACGTTTTGTTTGGTTCATCGCGTGTGAACGGTTGTTTCCAGAAACGGTTTTACGTCCTGTAAAATAACATACTTTAGCCATTTTGATCTGTTTCCTCCTACGTAGAATATGTTTACGGATGTGCTAGCACCACATACTTATCTATTTTATCATAGGGGGTTTTGTTTGGCAAGTTATTTTTGATTTTCTTTTTTGTATTCCAGTGATGGAAGGAACTCAGAATTGTAAGTGTGAACTACCTGTACCCATCTCATATAACGACTTTTTTTAGATCCATTTCAATCCCCCCCTATATGAACTTCTTCTTGACTGATGACAGAGTGGCAAATATAGTCACTCTCAATAATTAATTAAAAACTTGTTAAAGCTTAAAGCTAAGGGATTCAGATAGCAACTCTTGATTGTTCTCAATCACAAATGATTTCACAGAAAACGATATGATATGTACTTTTCACAATTAGAAAAATAGACCCTCACCATTTCCAGGCCACTTAACTCATTCTATGAATTATGCTTTATTTGTTACCATCAAAGATTGTTTCACAGAAACTGGTAGCCGTTTTAGGATGTCAAGTGTACCTAAAAAAAGCCCTCAAGAGGGCTTTAGTAAATGTAATTCTCTAAATTATGCTTTGTTCGCTGATCCGAAAACGTCGATACGTTCTTCAACAGCGCCTTGAACAGCTTTCATACCTGGAGCCAAGAATTTACGTGGGTCAAATAATTTTTTACCATCGTATTCTGCTTCGTTAGCTTCGTAGTTACGAGCAAATTCACGAGTTGCGTTAGAGAAAGCAATTTGGCTTTCAGTGTTAACGTTAACTTTAGCAACACCAAGACGGATTGCTTCTTTGATTTGATCGTCAGGAATACCAGAACCACCGTGCAATACGATTGGGAAACCTGGTACAGCTGCTGTTAATTTTTCTAAGTGGTCAAGAGCAAGACCTTCCCAGTTTTCTGGGTATGGACCGTGGATGTTACCGATACCAGCTGCCAAGAAGTCAATTCCAGTTTCAACCATTGCTTTAGCATCTTCGATTGGAGCAAGCTCACCTTTACCGATGATTCCGTCTTCTTCACCACCGATTGTACCAACTTCAGCTTCAACTGAAACGCCTTTAGCATGTGCAATTTTAACAACTTCTGCAGTTTTAGCAAGGTTTTCTTCAACTGGAAGGTGTGAACCATCAAACATGATAGAAGTGTAACCTACTTCGATACACTCAAGAGCATCTTCGTAGTGACCATGGTCAAGGTGAATAGCAACAGGAACAGTGATACCCATTGATTCAACAAGGTTAGCGATAAGAGATTGACATACTTTGTAACCACCCATGTATTTTGCTGCACCCATTGATGTTTGGATAAGAACTGGAGCTTGTTTAGCTTCTGCTGCACGCAAGATTGCTTGAGTCCACTCTAAGTTGTTTGTGTTGAATCCACCAACAGCATATCCGTTTTCACGAGCTGCTTGGACAAATTTTTCTGCTGAAACGATTGCCATTTGTAAGGCCTCCTCTTATTTTTCGGGATAACTCCCCGTTTACATTGTTCATTCTAGCACAATTTTCCATAAATTTCTAGTCTTTCACAAGCTTAAAGCGTTTTCCCAACGCAGATTATCCAAACTTTTCTCGAAATCAATGCTAGCTACTCAGCTTTATTTGAAGCAAACGAAAAGAGATGAATCAACGATTCATCTCTTACTATGCGGAGAGTGGGACTTGAACCCACACGACCTAAAGCGGTCACAGGATCCTTAGTCCTGCGCGTCTGCCAATTCCGCCATCCCCGCTGCTCATCAGCAACATAAATTATTATAGCAACTATGAGGATGGCTGTCAATACTTATTTATCAATTTTTTCCAAAAATGCAGCGATTTTTTTCTGGTATTGTACTGGGTTTGTTTCAAAGGATCTGGCATGTTTGGCCCCTTTAACAATCAAGATTTCCTTAGGACCTTTAGTAGCCTTGTAATTGTCGTAAACCATTTTTGTAGGAACAAAATCATCTTTATCCCCATGAATAAATAAAGTGGGCCGCTTATTTTTAGCCAGTTGTTTCACTGAACTTGCCTCTGCGTAACTAAAACCCGCTCGAATCTTAGATAAGGCAGAAACTTCATAGAGTAATGGGAAGGCAGGCAAGTTGTACATAGCCTTAGCCTGAAACTTCAATTCGTCCCAAACGCTAGTATAACCACAATCTTCAATAATAGAGGTAACCTGCTCAGGTAATTTTTCCCCACTTGCCATCATGACTGTGGCAGCTCCCATAGAAAGTCCAAAAAGGGTGATTTGACTGTCTGGTTTTTCCTTAATCAACTGATCTGTCCAAGCCATGACATTCAACCGATCATTCCAGCCATAGCCGATTAAGTTTCCTTGGCTTTCTCCATGAGCCTCATTGTCTGGCATCAGGACATTATAACCCAAATCGTGAAAAAGCATGGCATAAGGTTTCATGTTTGACTTATTGTTAGCAAAACCATGAACCACGACAGCTGTCTTTTGGGTTTCTTTCGCAGCCGGTAAATACCATGCTACTTGATTGAACCCACGATGGGTTATGTAACGCTTTTCACGTGGTAAAGCATCAAAAGCTTGCTCAGCTGGGTATAGCGGGTTATCCGTACTGCGTTTTTTATTGTTAATGAATGTTTTCTCATCCCGTACTTGGGCAACATGGAAGAAATAAAAACTAGCGCCAACGCTAGCAAGAGTTACTAATAGGAATAGGATTCCTAAATACTTTGATAATCGAATGGTTTTCATATCAAATATTCTACAGGAAAATCAGAAAAAAAGAAAGCTTTACTCTACAAATAAATCGTTTTCCTGCTCAAGTTTTAAAAAACGAGTTCTTATCACCAAAAATCCTCCTAAAGACGAAAGCATTCTTTAGAAGGACTTAGAGGTAGGAGATAACAATTTTTAAAGAAGGATACTTCCCATAATGGGTACCACCACAGTAACAATAATGCCAACAACAACTAGGGCAATGGAACCCATTGACTCTTCGACTTGACCAAAATCTTTGGCTGCCGAAACCCCAAGTGCATGGCCTGCTGTTCCTAAGGCCAAACCACGTGCAATGGGATCTTTTATCTTAAACAATTGAATCAACGGTTTTGCCAAGGCATAAATAATCACACCATTTAAAATACAAGCTAGCGAAGTTAATTCTGCTGATCCCCCCATGGCAACTGATGTCGGCATAGCAATGGCTGTTGTTGCCGCCTGAGGTAACATCGACGCAACCACTACTCTACCAAGATGGAATAAACTTGATACGAGATAAATTCCATAGACTGCGACAACACTGCCTAACGTAATTCCACCAATAATCTGAAGCCAATATTGTTTCAAAACCTCCCGTTTACGGTAGAGGGGAATAGCAAAGCAAATGGTAGCAGGTTCCAAAAAGAAACTAATGATTTGGCCACCCTTATTGTACTCGGCAAAACTAATACCAGTTGCGCTCAAGGTAGCAATCCCAAGAATCATGGCAACAAAGAGGGGTGCAAAGAGGAAGAATCCTTTTGATTTTTTAAACAAAATCTGGCCAATAAAGAAGGTCCCTACAGATAAAAGAACACCGAAAATAGGAGAAACCCGCAAAATATCGATAAATGCTGCCATAACTAGCTCCTTTCTTCTTACTTAGCCAAGACTTTACTAGCTACCAGATGACGCTCATCCTGAAATGACCCTTTGACCAAGAGACCTGGTTTTCCCAAAGCTGGTTTCTTGACATCTGCTCCCATTAATAATTGTGTCATCCAACCAGTTCCAACAAGCAACAAGAGTGTTGAAATAAAAATCAGAAGCATGTTTAAAATAAAATGTTCTTTCAAAATCCCTAAAGAATTAATCACTGAAATACCGGCAGGAACAAAGAAGAGACCGATATTGCCAACCAAAAGATCTGCTACTTTTTCCACTTGACTAAGACTAATCACTTTAGTCGTTAAAGCTATAAATAATAAGACAAGTCCAATAACAGAAGCTGGTAATTTTATTGGGGATAGAGTCTCCAATACCTTTGAAATGAGAACAATTGTTCCAATCACAACGCTTTGATAAATCATAGAATAAGTTTTAGTCATGTGAATCATCTCCTTGTTTTCTCGCTTTTGATACATTTAGTATAGCGAAAAAAGAGCCTGTTAGGCTCTTTTCGGAATAAAACGCTTTCTATTTGGTACCAAATGCAGTGAGAGCGACTCAAAATACAGCGTCAAAGTCCTAACCGCTGGCGGAAGGTTTTCAAATATGATCTATTCACAGGAACCTTTCCGCCATTGATCATGGTCACTTGGTAGGTTTGATTAAACCACGGCTGAATTTCTTTTATAGCTTGTGTATTAATGAGATAACTGCGATGCACTTTCAAAAAAGATTCTGTGGTTAAAACTTTCTCAATAGCTGATAAGCTTGTGTGACTGGTATAGTGGGCTGTTTTTGTATAGACCGTCGTTTCCTTGCCTTGGACTTCACAATAGAGAATATCTGAAAAGGGTAATAAGTATATACGCTCATCTACTTCAAGGGTTAGGCGTTTGGTTTGTGGCACTTCTGCTTCTTTAGAGTGGTTCGTTTGCTGCCTGTCTAATGTCATTTTCGCCTTTGCAATAGCTTTTTGGATGCGCGCTTGTTCAAAAGGTTTCAAAACATAATCAATCGCATTAACTTCAAAAGCTTCTACGGCGTGATTATCATAGGCCGTTGCAAAAATAATTAAGGGAGCATTTGGAATTTGGCTTAGACGCTTAGCTAGATCTAGCCCGCTTTCATCTGTTAAATGAATATCTAAAAATAATAAGTCAGGCTGATGTGTTAATATCAGTTGAAAGGCATCTTCGATGGACTCCCCTTGATAAATAGCACTAACCATTTGAGTTTCTTCAACAAGATAAGCCAGTTCCATTCTAGCCAATGGTTCATCATCAATAATTACAACTTTCATGTGGTTGTCTCCTTTAGTTGATTAAAGGGGATTTGTAACACAAAACTGGTCCCCGACTGATCTGAGGTTACCTCGAATATAGCCTGATTACCGTATAAGCTCATTAAACGCTTGTTCAAATTTTCCAAGGCCGATCCTGTTCCTTTTTCAGAGGTAACTACCGTTTTCCCTAGCAAAGCCAATTTTTCTGGTGCAATTCCTTGACCGTTATCTTTGACCGTTAGCCTGAGATAACCTGATGCCTTTTCCCTTGCCATCACCCAAACCTTATTATCCTTCTTACGCCCTGTAAAAGCATGCTTCAAAGCATTTTCAACTAATATTTGAATCATAAAAGGAGGAATAGCTGCACTTTTGAGGGCCTCAGGAATATCAATAATGACCTCATAGCGGTTAGGAAACCTAGCCTGTTCAATAGTTAGATAAGCTTCCAAGTGTTTTAATTCAGAGTCAACGGAAATGACATTCTGCCGTGTACTATTAAGATTAGCTCTAAAATAATGGCCCAGTTGTAACAGAAGATGCCTTGCCTTTTCACTATCCACCCTTATCAAGGCAGAGATTGTGTTAATCGCATTGAAAAGAAAATGCGGATTAACTTGTGCTTGCAAGGACTTAATTTCAGCATCCTTAAGCAACCCTTGTTCTAAGGCCATTTGTCCTAATTCTAATTGCGATGAAAAAATATGCCCTAAACCGCTAGCAAGTTGTTCATCCACATAGGTTAAGTTAGAAGCATCGGTAAAGTATAGTTTAAAACTGCCTACGACACCTTTCTTGACAAAAAGGGGAACCACCACAGCTGCTTCCAAAGGACAGTCAGGGTGACTGCAACCAATTTGGGCTTTTTGACGAACCACCTGAATACGTCCCGTCTCAATGGCTTCTCGAGACAAATCAGTAATGATTTCTCGAGTCGGAATATGATGGTCACTGCCAGCTCCCACGTGGGCCAAGATAGCGTGACGATTAGTAACACTCACAGCTGACACGCGCATAAACTTTTTAATTTCTAAAGCTGCCTTCTGAGCCGAAGCTTCAGTTAACCCTTGCCGAAAATAAGGTAAGGTTTTATTGGCCAACTCCAAGACATCGTGCGTTTGAACAGCTTTCATGCTTTCTTCTTGACGTAAGGTCCCAAGAATAATAGATAGAAAAATCCCTGTCCCCAATGCATTCACAAAAACCATAGGGAGTGCAATGGTTTGAATCAAGGTCCAAGCTTGTTCCTTATCTGGTAAGAAAATCAAGATGCAAAGCATCTGAATCACTTCCATCAAAGCACCACAGAGGCTTCCTTGCCATACTTGAGGATAACGTTTATGTGTCAAGCTCACACGCCCCACTAATCCTGATAATCCACCAATCAATAAGGATGAAATAAAATAGGTATACGGAGCGCTACCACCCTGAAGCCAACGCACAGCTCCTGAAATCAAACCGACAAAAAAACCGACAAAAGGACCACCAATTAACCCTGACATCCCAATCGTCAATGTTCTCGTATTAGCGATCGAATTGTGGGAAGACAGATTAACCAGTCCACCATTATCTACCCCAACTTGTTGGGAAATCAGAACACCTGTAAAATTACTAATGATTGCAAAAACACTGAACGTCATAATCAGAATCCATCTCACTTTGATGGATTGACGGTCATGCATCAATCGTTTATAAAAAGGGCTAATCATCAATAGATTAGCCAGCAAAATAATCAAACCTACCCGTTCAAGTAAGGGCAACAACAATGACATCATATTAGACCTCTTTCAATGACAGCCATGAGCACCATAGCAGTCATCCGAATAGAATTCCTCAAACCATCTTAACCATTATTTGCTGTTTTGAACAGCTGCTGTCACAAATGCCGTGTATAATTCTTCTGGACGATTTGGACGACTTTGTAATTCTGGGTGGTATTGGGCTGCCACAAAGAATTTTTTCTCTGGCAATTCTACAATTTCAACTAAGCGGTTGTCAGGTGATACTCCTGAGAAAACAAAACCAGCTGCTTCAAATTCTGGACGGAATTTGTTGTTGAACTCATAACGATGACGATGACGACGTTGCACTACTTCTTGGTGATTGTAAGCTGCTGCTGCTTTGGAAGCCGGCTTCAATTTACATGGGTACAATCCAAGACGAAGCGTACCTCCCATATCTTCAATATCAATTTGATCGCGCATGATATCAATGATTGGGTATTTAGTACTTGGCTCTAATTCAAAAGAGTTTGCACCTTCCATATTGAGGACATGACGGGCAAATTCAACACAGGTCAACTGCATGCCAAGACAGATACCAAGCATTGGCACATCATTTTCGCGGGCATAGCGAATCGCTTGAATCTTACCTTCTGTCCCACGTTGACCAAAACCACCTGGTACAATAATCCCATCAACATCTCCTAACAGATCAGCTGCATTATCAGCCGTTACATCGTTGGCATTGACCCATTTTAGGTCAATTGCGGTATCATTGGCATAACCAGAATGTTTTAACGCTTCCACAACAGACAAGTAAGCATCTGGCAATTCCACATATTTACCAACCAAAGCAATTTTGGTTGTTTTTCTTAAATTCATCACCTTGTCGACCATAGCTGACCACTCGGTCATATCAGCTTTTGGTACATTTAATTTTAAATGATCACAAACAATCTGGTCCATCGATTGAGCTTGCAAATTCAAAGGAATTTGGTAAAGGTGTTCCACATCACGTGACTCGATAACAGCTTCTGGATTCACATCACAGAATTGAGCCAATTTATTTTTTATGCCCTGCTCAACTGGCTCCTCGGTACGAATAACCAACATATTAGGTTGAATCCCAAGCCCACGTAATTCTTTAACGGAATGTTGCGTTGGTTTAGTTTTCATTTCACCTGCAGCTTTGAGGTATGGCAACAAGGTTGTATGAATATACATGACGTTTTCAGAACCAACATCTGCTTTCATTTGACGAAGAGCTTCTAAGAATGGCAAACTTTCAATATCTCCAACGGTGCCCCCAACCTCAGTAATAATCACATCAGAATCCGTTGTTGAAGCTGCGCGTTTGATTTTTTCTTTAAGGGCATCTGTGATATGAGGAATAACCTGAACAGTCGCACCAAGATATTCACCTTTACGTTCTTTACGAAGGACCTCGCTGTAGATTTTACCAGTTGTGACATTCGAATACTTGTTCAAGTTGATATCAATAAACCGTTCATAGTGACCCAAGTCCAAGTCGGTTTCAGCGCCATCATCGGTCACGTAGACTTCTCCGTGTTGATAAGGACTCATTGTTCCCGGGTCAATATTAATATAGGGATCAAATTTTTGAATCGTTACCTTTAACCCACGATTTTTAAGCAAACGGCCAAGGCTTGCTGCTACAATTCCTTTACCAATTGATGATACCACACCACCAGTTACAAAAATGTATTTTGTCATAACACTCCTTCATTATCTTAAGTGAGTCAAGGACACTCACTTTAATTAACTAAACATTACATCACTTGAAATGATAAACTAGGGGGCAACTCTGGTTCATTAGAGTCAAATAAGCTATCATTCAAGCTTTAATCATTATTGAAAAACAAAAATAGCCCCCTATTAACTAGGGAGCTTTACCTGACCTCTTAAAGAGGTGCCCGAATAATAATATAAACTATAATAAGCACTTTGTCAAATCATATTTCTTTTTTGACAACTACTTATAGGACGAGTAGACGTTTATTCCTCGTCTTCGTCCTCATCCTCTTCTTCTTCCTCATCTTCTTCGTTGATATCAACTTCCTCAAAATCATCTTCTGGAATAATTTCGTTTAACTCTGAGTCGTAAGATTCCACTTCTGATTTTTCATCATCAGGATCTTCTTCATCGTACTCAATATCAGCTGATTCTTCTGTAAAATCTTCATCTTCTGGGTCATCATCACTATAATCAATAGCGTCTTCGTCCCCATCCATAAAGGCATTAACTCGTTTTTTCTTACGTTTCTGTGCGCCGTCTTCATCATCTTCCAAGGTAATGATTTCCTCATCGATTTCATCAATGGCATACCATGAGCGAAGGCCCCATTTGTTATCGCCAAGAGGAATAAATGAGCCATCCGTATTTAAGTCAGTGTAGAAAAATGGCAATGCATGACGAATATCTGCATCAGATTTTCCTAAGTAGTTTTGAATCTCATTCACTAAGTCGCTAAAGTACATCTCATGATCGCGACCACGCTCTTCCAAAATGGCACGCGCCACTTCAATCATGGAAAGTTCGCTTTTTTCTTGTCCTGCAAATACGTCTAATTTCAAGGCAGTTCTCCTTATTCTATCATTCCTTACTATTTTACGCTAAAAAAAGGGATTCGTCAAAGCTTTTATTACTCTATTTGATAACCTGTCGGCACTCTTTTCATTTTAGATAACCGTACCAATTACCACTTTCAGGCCTTCGTGTTTACGAGAGAAAAAACAGACAGGAGTATTATTCCTATCTGTTTTTGTCATGATAATTAACTCACACTATTATTTAACAATTGCTGAGCTTGTAATAGCTTCAACCGCTTTTTTCATTGTGATGTCGTGTTTCAACATATCAGCTGAAAGAAGAGAACGTACTTGCTCAACTGGCATGTTGTATTCAGTAGCAAGGTCATTAATTTCTTGCTCGATTTCTTCTTCTGTTGCTTCAAAACCTTCTGCTTTAGCAATCGCTTCGATAACAAGGTTTGTTTTCACACGTTTGTCAGCATCTGCTTGGTATTGGTTGTGAAGATCTTCTTGGCTTGTACCAGTCAACTGGAAGTACATTTCAGGTGAGATACCTTGACGTTGCATATTCCCCATGAACTCGTTCATTGAACGATGCACTTCGTCATGTACCATTTCTTCTGGTAATTCAACGATTTCAGCATTAGCAACTGCCAATTCGATTGCAGCACCTTCAACCGCATCATCGTAAGCAATTTCTTTAGCTGCTTCAAGTTCTTTACGGTATTTTGCTTTTAAATCAGCAAGTGTTTCAACTTCTTCGTCGATGTCTTTAGCTAGTTCATCGTCAAGTTCAGGAACTTCTTTTGTTTTAACTTCATGAACAGTTGTCACAAACTTAGCATCTTTACCAGCAAGGTCTTCTGCTTGGTATGCTTCTGGGAAAGTAACATTAACTTCTACTTCATCGCCAGCTTTAGCACCAACTAATTGGTCTTCAAAACCTGGGATAAACTGTCCTGAACCAAGTTCTAGCGAGAAGTTATCACCTTTTCCACCGTCAAATTCAACACCGTCAACTGATCCAACAAAGTCAATCACAACAGTATCTCCAAGAGCCGCCGCATCTTCTTTGACCACTAGTTCAGCAAGGTTAGCACGCTCACGTTCAACTTTTGCATCTACTTCTTCGTCAGTTACTTCTTTAGATGCCTCAACTTCTACAGCAAGGTTTTTGTAGTCGCCAAGTTTTACTTCAGGTTTAGTTACCACTTCAGCAGTAAGTGTCCATTCTTGACCTTTTTCCATTGACACAACATCGATTTTTGGTTGTGCAACCACATCAAGCCCAAGTTCTGTCACAGCTGCTTCATAAGCTTCTGGCAATACAATATTCAAAGCATCTTCATAAAGAACTTCTTCACCAAATTTTTGGTTGAAGACTGGACGAGGCATATGTCCTTTACGGAAACCTGGTGCATTCAAGTCTTTTTTGATTTTATTAAAAGCTTGATCAAGAGCTGGTTTGATTTTATCTTGACCAATTGTAAATGTAATCACGCCACGGTTTGTAGCTTTGTTTTCAAATGATGTAGACATTAAGTCATTTCTCCTTAAAATAATTTCGATACAGTTCATTCTATCATAATTTAAAGCGTTTTTAAAGTTTTTTATGCGTGAAATCACATCAGTAGTCTCTAAAAAACTTTTCTAAACAAAATCTGCTCATTAGCCAAGAAACGTCAGATTTTAACAGATTTGCCAATTGCTTCTTCATTAGAACACCTGATTTAGCACCGACTTTACTTATGCTGGAAGCAACACCAAGACTGATTTTTTAGGCAGCTTGCCTTTGAGAATTTTTCCTGATACCTTGTAAATTTTTCCGCTTACTGCATCTTTGTAACTACCGTCAGCCAATTTTGTTGACGTTGAAAAGGTCTTATTCTCACTTGCTAAATTGGTAATAATAGCTCCTTTACCACCTCTCTCTACCATTACAAGCCCTTGATCGTCACCAATATTATGAAGGTATTCGTCACGTCCATTCATCGTATTTCTAAAATGATTGATGGCCACAATGGTTTTATTTTTAAATAGGTCACTGCCTGCATCTCCAATTTCAGATTGGCCTGGGAAACGATCATTTTGACCACCACCCCCTACCGGACGAGAATAAAAGAGAGGTGCTCCCTCTTTTCGAGAGGCAATCAAACTCCAGCCTAAAATGATGTCTTGGTCTGTCAAATTAGTTGATTCCCCATTATCATTGGCATAGGTGTCATGTGTTTCCACCCATGTGACGAGTCGGTCTTCTGGAACTCCTGGTGCCTGAAAATCCATCAGGTCTTCCGCGTAGGCTTCTTCCTGCCGTAAACTGTTTCGAATAAATTCACCATAATCTGATGCTGTAACTCCCATTAACTTAGCATAGTCAGCTTCTTTAGAAGTAGAGCCCTGTAAAATTTCCCCATACTGGAATTGAGCGCCATTGTTCAAGATAACTGACCAAAAATCACTGCCATACTCTTTGGGCAATTCGATATGTTTTGCTGCATCATACCTAAATCCATCCGCACCATCTGCTACTGCACGTTTGAGATAAGCAAGAAGATATTCTTGAACAGCTTTATTTTGAGTATTAAGATCATATAGTCCCAACAGGGACTTTTGAGTCAGTTGATAGCGATCACCAAAATCTTTAATGCCTTCATTTCCATGAGTCCATTTCCCTAAAGCTTTTATCTTAGGACTAACAGCTGCTACATCTGAAGTGGTATGATTAACCACCGCATCCACAATAATATGAAGACCATACTTATCAGCCTCTTTGGTCAAAGCTTTAAAGTCTGCTTCCGTTCCCAACTGATAGTTGCCGATTGTATAATCTGTCGGTTGATAATGATAATACCAATTCGTTAATGCCTTACTACCATTTTCCCCCTCAACAACTTGATTAATAGGAGACGTTTGAATGCTGGTATAACCAGCTTTCTTAATAGCTGGTAAATTATCTTTAATGGTATCAAAAGACCAACACCATGCATGCAGAATGGCTCCATCTTTCATTTCAACCTTTTGGGTATGCTGTGACCAAAACCAACCTAAACCAGCCGTCCCCAACATTACCCCTGTTACTAGCGAGGCGACTGTTATTTTCTTTCGTCTTGAGCTGACCATACTATCTTCTCCTTTGAATGTGAACGTTTGCATAAAAATTAATAAAAAATGAGCCTTGATGCAGCTTCTATCTTATACCGACACCAAAGCCCTTATCAAAAAGTATAATATAGCCTTCCTTATTTGACAATACTTTTCTAAAGCGAACCCGCCTCTTTCATCACAGGATAACAACTCATGTTAACATCGTAACCCTTTTTAAAAAGCCTTATCCTGAGATAAGACTTTTTAATGTGATTGAAACAATGAGTGATTTTATTGCGTAATAGGATATAAAACCGCAACTGTTCTAGGTGCCATTTTACCACTTATCTGCTTATTAAACACTTCAAAAATATGACCTGTGATAGTGTCTTTGTATTGACCATCCGCTAACGTTGTTTCGGAATGAATTCTTTTTTCTTCGCTGGTTAAATTAGTTATAACAGCTCCTTTACCACCACGTTCAATCATCACAAGTCCTTGGTCCATATTAGGATTTCCGATGTATTCAGATTGACCATTCATAGCATTGCGGAATTTATTGATCGCAACAATCGTTGGATCTTTAAAGAGATCGCTTCCAGCATCACCAATTTTAGTTGTTCCTGGGAAGCGTCCATGTTGACCACCTCCACCCACTGGCCGTGAGAAAAAGAGTGGCACGCCTTCTTTTCTAGCTCCAATAATACTCCATCCTAAGATAATATCTTGGTCAGTCAACTTTGTTGATTCTTCACTATCATTCGCGTAATTATCATGTGATTCTACCCAGGTAATCAAATTGTCTTCCGAAACCCCAGGTACTTGATAGTTCACTAAATCTCCATCTTTTACATAACCTTGTCCGATAACTTTCCGAATAAATTCACCATAATGAGAAGCCGTCACTCCCATCAACTTACCATAGTCGCTTTCTCTTGAGGCAGCTCCTTGCAAGACCTCACCATATTGGAATTTAGCGCCACTGTTAGCTAAGATATTAGTCCAAAAATCACTATTAAACTCTCCCGGCAGTTCAATATACTTCGCTGCGTCAAACCTAAAACCATCTGCCCCATCTGCTACAGCTTGTTTTAAATAATTAAGAAGGTATTCTTGGACAGCTTTATTCTGCGTATTTAAATCATAAAGACCCAATAAAGCATGTTGAGTCACTTGATATCGGTCGTAGTCATTAGTTATTCCTTGATTCCCGTGAGTCCAATCTGGGATAGCCTTAATTTTTTCACTCACAGCATTGATATCTGTAGTTGTATGATTTAAAACCGCATCCACAATAATATTAATACCGTATTTATCAGCTTCTGCTGCCATGGCTTTAAACTCATCTTCGGTTCCCAACTGATAATTGCCAATTGTGTAATCAGTGGGTTGGTAATGAAAATACCAATTTTTCAAATCTTTGCTACCGTTATCCCCAGATATCACTGCGTTAATCGGTGACGTTTGGATACTTGTATAGTCAGCATCCTTGATAGCTTTCATGTTTTGTTTTATGGTGTTAAAGGACCAACACCATGCATGAAGGATAGCGCCATCTTTCATGGCAATTTGGTTTGATTCAGCGCTGACAACCTGTGTTGATATTAATGGAACTAGACTAGTATTAGATAAACCAAAGATTAACCCTGCTATTGATAATTTAGTAAACAGCCCTTTTGTCTTTTGTGCTACCATTGAGTATCTCCGTTCTATTTACGCAAACGCTTCCATAAACGCTTAAAAAAATTTGAGCAATTAACTGCGTCTGTTTGCAAACAAGAATAGATCCTATGAGAAAAGTATAATATAGTTTTTTGAAAAAGCACATTTTTTGTTATAAATGACATTATTTTTTAATGGCTTCCTAGTTAATCATTTTATCCTTTCAAGAAGTGAGAGCAACAAGGTTCCTCACGCTCGCAACTTTTCAAAATCATATGGTGTACCTTTTGTTAGTCAGTTTCCATTAATCCAGAGCAACTGACTCGATTTTCAAGAATTAAAAAGCTGTTTTCTAGTAGAGTGATCACTTATTGCTTTTCAATGTTGCCTTATTTTTGGTAAACTATCTAGAAGAAAGGATGACCCATGACAGTTATATTCCGTTACTTAGAGCAATTTCATATTGAGGACATTAGCCTAGCTATTTTTTCAAAACTAGTTTCTCTTGTCCTCCTGCTAGTCTTTTTTGCTATTCTCAAACGCGTCAGTAACTACCTTTTTGAGAAGACTATCGCTAAATCATTTTCCTATTCTAGACAAAGTGAGGCGCGACAAAAAACCTTATCCAAGTTAACTCACAACATCTTAAATTATGTGTTGTATTTCCTTCTCATTTACTGGCTCCTCAGCCTGTTTGGCATTCCCGTTTCAAGCCTCCTCGCTGGTGCTGGAATCGCTGGGGTGGCCATAGGTCTTGGAGCTCAGGGGTTCTTGTCTGATGTTGTGAATGGTTTTTTTATCCTCTTTGAAAATCAATTTGAGGTTGGAGATTATGTCGCCATTTCCGGTATCGAAGGGACGATTTCTGGTGTTGGTATCCGAACCACTCAAGTTCGAGGATTTGACGGCACTCTACATTATATTCCTAATCGTAGCATCACTGTTGTGAGCAATAAATCGCGTGGTAACATGCGAGCTTTAATAGAAATTCCACTCTACTCCACCGTTGATTTGAGTCAGGTGACTAAAATCATTGAAGCGGTGAACGAGAGAGAATTGCCCAATTACCCTCAAATTGTCGGCAAACCTAATATCCTAGGGCCTCAAACAAATCCTAACGGGCAATTCACGTTTCGCGTGACTATTTTCACAGACAATGGGCAGCAATTTATGATTTACCACACTTTCTACCGATTGTACCAAGAAGCCCTAATCAAAGAAGGCATTTCTTTACCAACCGCTATTAGCTATCCTACCGCTCCGCAATCATAACATCAGTTACTAAAAACCCATTTCTCCAAGAAAGAGCTATGCTCCACTTAGAGAAATGGGTTTTAGTGTTTCCGAATGGGATCTTGATAATAATCAGCCCTCGCTCCTCCAATTAATTTAGGACGGCTGGCTAAGGCCGTTACGTGAGCAGCGCCTAGTTCACGTTGACAAGGAATTAAAGGGACTTGAACTCGCTTAACATGCATCCCAATCGAGGTATCCCCGATGTCTAACCCAGCATGGGCAACAATAGATTCCACCTGTACAGGATCCGACATGTAACGAAAGGCTGCCACTTGTCCACTACCGCCAGCGTGGAGGTTTGGAATCACATTAACAATTTCTAACTGTTTCTCTTCAGCTACTTGGCTTTCTACCACTAAAGCACGATTGACATGTTCACAACCTTGAACTGCCAAATGAATACCACGCTTATGTAACTCTTCTAAAACTGACTTAACGACCACTTGACCTACTTCTAGGCTAGATTGCTGGCCAATCCGCCCCCCAATGATTTCACTTGAAGAGAGACCTAGCACAAACACCTGTCCTGGTTTAATCGCAGAGCGCTCAATGATATCACTAACAATCGCTCTAGTTTGTTCTTCTAAATCCTGTAGATTCATCCCATTCTCCCTACTTATTTTTCTGAAAAGCGATCATCGCTCTAAAAATAAGGTAGCCTACCAAAAGTCCAAAAGTATTTTGCATCACATTTCCCCAAATGCCAGCTAAAGAACCTGCTAAGCCATAACCTAACATCAAAGATCCAAGAAAATACCAGACAACCATAATGACAGACCCTAAAAGGATACCTAACCAACGTTTATAACCTGTCCAACCAGCAAAATAGCCTTGAGCACCATGCGCAATCAAGCTATGAATCATCCACTGAGGATATCCTGCTATTAAATCAATTAGAAAGCCTGACAGCCCGCCAACAATAGCTCCTTGAGTAGCTCCCAAATAAAAGCTAGTAAAATAAATACCAGCATCCAAAAGAGTTAAAAATCCTGTCGGTGTCGGAACCATCACAAATCGCCCTAATACAATCGTTAAAGCTGTCAATACCGCCAATAAACTCATTTGTCTTGTTTTACTTTTTTGCATCACCTTGTTTCACTCCGTATTTATCTGATTTTAAAATAGCTTGATAGACAAACTCTTTTGAAGCCTGCACAGCCTCTAGTGCTGTTCGCCCCTCAACTAGTTGACTCGCAATACTTGAGGCGAATGTACAACCCGCACCAACATTATTTTGTTCAAGCACAGGATTATCCAATATCTCAAAGGATTGACCATCATAAAAAAGATCAATTGCCTTCTCTTGGCTAAAACGATTCCCCCCTTTGATGACCACGTGCTTTGCTCCCAATTGATAAAGATCCTTAGCGACCTCTTTCATATCCTCCAATGAGTTAATGGTTTTTTGAGATAATAGCTGAGCTTCTAATAAATTTGGCGTTATGATAGTCACGTAAGGGAAAAACGACACTAGTTCTTCACGTAAAGTAGCCACCTCTACATCATGGGTTTCTTTACAGACAAGTACAGGATCTAAGACCACTGGAATATTGGGGTGAGACTTGATAAAATCTAATGCCAGCTGACAAATAGCTGCATTAGGTAATAGCCCGATTTTTATCGCAGCAAAAGGGACATCCTTTAGACTATTCAACTGATAGCGAAATTGGTCAGCAGACGTCGGAAAAACGTCAAATCCCTTGTCAGTCATAGCTGTCAAACAAGTTACTGCCACAAAACCATGTAAATCGTGCCGGGTATAAGTTGCCAAATCGGCATATAAGCCACCCCCACTAAAAATATCATTCCCAGACATAGCTAAAACGTAATTAGTCTTCATAGCGAATCTCCTTTAAATAAAGTCCATTACCAGCTGGCGTTGGTCCTGCTAATTGACGATTTTTTGAATCTAAAATCACTTTAATCTGTTCGACTGGCATACGACCATTCCCAATTTTCAATAAAGTTCCTACCATATTCCTTACTTGTTTATACAGAAAACCATTGCCAGAAAACGTAAAGACTAAAAAACCCGTTTTATCATCTTGAACTAAGGTTGCTTCTGTAATTGTTCTAACTTTATTTTCGACAGATGTCCCCGCTGCTGTAAAACCTGTGAAATCATGCGTTCCGACCAAATCCTTAATGGCCTCTTGCATCTTATTTATATCGAGAGGATAAGGATAGTGCGTTGCATAATGACGCATCATGGGATTCTTAGGCCGACCATTATCTACTAAGAATTCATAGGTTTTTGAATGCTTTTGATAACGGCAGTGAAAGTCGTCTGCAACTATCGCTAAATCCACTACATCAATATCATCTGGCGTTTGCGTGTCCAAGGCAAAACGTAATTTCTCCAAAGCCCGTTTTTGAGGTAAATCAAAATGAATCACCTGACCATAAGCATGAACACCAGCATCTGTGCGCCCTGCTCCGTGAATAGGAACTGGTTGGCCACTGGCTAACTTCTGGAGAGTCTTTTCAATTTCTTCTTGTACGGTACGCGCATGGCTTTGTCTTTGAAAACCTGAAAAAAGAGTTCCATCATAGGAAATCGTTGCTTTATATCTTGTCATGTTACTATTCTATCATTTCTTAAAAACAAGAGAAACCATTTTTAGCTATACTGTCCCCGTACAGTTTAGTTTTCAAAAGTTACTGACAAACATTCTCTTTTCTGTTATAATTTTTCTAATATTCAAACATTATGGAGATTCTCTTATGAAAGTAGTCAAATTTGGAGGCAGTTCCCTAGCTTCAGCCCAACAACTCAAAAAAGTCTTAGCTATTGTCAAGGAAGATAAAAACCGAAAAGTGGTTGTTGTCTCAGCTCCTGGAAAACGTACTCCTGATGACACCAAAGTAACGGATGCTTTGATTGCCTACTATAAGGCATACAAGTCTGGAAAAGATTTTCAAGAGCCACTTAATTGGATTAGTCAACGCTATCAAACCATCTGCCAAGACCTCGAGATAGACAGTCAAGTCGGTACTGATATTACACAGTCACTAGAAGCGCTGGCAAAACTTCCTATTGATCATAATCCTTTTTTATATGATACATTCCTTGCTGCTGGAGAAGATAACAATGCTAAACTGATTGCAGCTTATTTTCAAGCTAGTGGCTTAACCGCTACCTATCTCCACCCAAAAGATGTCGGTCTTTTTGTTAGTCAGGAACCCCAAAACGCAAGAGTATTACCTGTCAGCTATGATCACATCGAAAAGCTTAACCAATTAGAGGGGATTTTAGTCATTCCGGGATTTTTTGGAGTCACTCAAGACGGGCAAATCTGCACATTCTCCCGGGGAGGTTCTGACATCACAGGATCTCTTATCGCAGCAGGGATGGCAGCTGAATTGTACGAAAATTTCACTGATGTTGACGGTATATTCGCTGCTCATCCCGGGATCGTTCATAACCCTCATTCTATTAAAGAACTCACTTATAGAGAAATGCGAGAACTAGCTTATGCAGGTTTCTCAGTTTTACATGACGAAGCCTTATTACCAGCCTATAGAGCGAAAATTCCCATTGTCATCAAAAATACTAATAATCCTTCTCATCCTGGAACCAAAATTGTATTGAAACATGAAACTGATACTCCTTCGGTCGTTGTGGGTATCTCTGCTGATGATCAATTTGTCAGCATCAACATGTCAAAATATTTGATGAACAGAGAAGTAGGGTTTGGACGTCAAGTTCTCCAAATCTTAGAAGATCTTAATATCCGTTGGGAACATATGCCTACCGGAATTGATGACCTTTCAATCGTCATTCGCCAAAGAGAGCTAACGCCTATTAAAGAAGATGAAATTCTTCACCGACTTATCCATGAATTAGAAGTAGACCATGCAAGTATTACCAAAAACCTATCCATTATCATGATCGTAGGTGAAAATATGAAGAGCCATATTGGGGTAACAGCTACCGCAACAAAGGCACTATCTGATAGTCACATCAACCTAGCTATGATTTCTCAAGGATCAAGCGAAGTCTCTGTCATGTTTGTTATCGACAGTCAAGACGAACACAAAGCTATTAAAGCACTGTACAATACCTTTTTCTAAGCAGAAGACTATTTCGCTATCCCCCACTAAATTCAAATCAGGTGAGGGATTTTAAGTTCTCGAAAAGGCATCAAAGAGTGAACTATTGCTAAAAAGTATTTAGCATTTTCTTTGTGGCCCCCTTACTCTCTTACTCATTTCTCTAAAAGTTTGAGACTATCACCCCCACTCAACATCCAGAGAAAAAGGCCAGAGGCATCCCCTCTAGCCACAACCAATCTCTCCAAAACCTCACCCTTGGTCAAACCCACTAAAGTAAGGACGAACCTT